>Ga0214481_100223_pt1 | contig 29771 bp, 22 predicted proteins | sample M1_20Mar14CPVII9_4_FD_165057 | JGI IMG/M metagenome (GOLD analysis project Ga0214481, IMG submission 165057) | Marine eukaryotic communities from Monterey Bay, California, United States - M1_20Mar14CPVII9sort6BwellG10 | ecosystem: Environmental > Aquatic > Marine > Unclassified | place: USA...
TGGTCAATATAAAATATATAATTTGATAAATGATGGAAAAGATACAGATGGTATTGATGATATACATGACAATCGGCAGCATATATTTCATCCATCTGCAGCGTTGTATCGAGTACAATCAGCTCTCCTCTTCATTCCACACAATAGAGCATAACAATGACGGCATTAGGAGCAAATGAAACGGCGGAAGAGGCTTCAACATTTGCCTCGGTACCTCTAAGAATATGTTGCTATGGTTCATCATCATCACGAACCCCCGCTAAGTATACAGATCAAGCATACAACCTCGGTAAGTTTGGCATTGTTAGAGAACATATTGGCAATACCATTTAATCACCTTCCCTCACTCAATATACAATTAACTCAGGAAAAATATTGGCTATTCGAGGACACACATGTGTTAACGGAGCAGGATCCGCTGGATGTGAGTGTTGCTACATTATCTTTGCTATTGATATCTTTATATCTTTTCATATATATTTCTTATTGTTGCCATATCTCTTGTTATCACGCTCTTATATCTCACACTTTGTGTATGTATCTCATACATCGTGTAACTTTCTAGGCATGGCTGCAATGAACAATGGTGCGCATGATAACAATGGACACATAGTAGGAGTAATACACGAAAAGTTTGTTGTCGATGGTAGTGATTGGTATGAGGGTGCCCACTCGGTCTTTGCACAAGAGAAGAATGAGTAAGTTGTATATGTATATTATTCATACAAGAACTTAATAAGTTTTGCTCACATCTCATGCACATTTTTATACAATACAGAATATTAATAGCTAAAGGCAATGATTTACAAGAGAGAAAGAAGTTGTTGGTGAAGGATGCAGATGCATTGATTGTGCTACCAGGTGGCCCAGGAACATGGGATGAGGTATGTGATGATTGTATTGTGAGATATATTGCCATTGATTGTATCTAATCGTATTGTTCTTGCGATATATAGCTTTGGGAGATGGCTTGCGCCAGACATATCGGCTTCCATTCAATGCCAATTGTATGTGTTAATGTTGAGGGATATTATGACACTTTCAAAGCTATACTAAAAAGAGCACACGAGGATGAACTACTTTACAAAGATCCGCATGAAATAGTACATTTTGAAGAAGCACCAGAAGCGGCGATAAACTGGGTAGAGAAGTACTGTGCAGATCCAAAAAATCAACACGAGAAACAAGAAAAAGTTATCAAACGACGAACATCTATGCTCAAAAGATTACAATCAAATGTAGGTAGGATGCAATCGTTCTTTGGTGATGAATTAATGGATGATGATACAGAGACTGAATCACAATTAGATGAAAGTGGAGGGATTAGATCTTCTTGGTACTATCACTTGCTTGTATTTTCAGCAGGCCTATCTCTAGGTCTTTTAATTGCATCTAAGAGGAAATGAGAAATGTAACATAAACAAAGTCTATTGTCATGTACTAGTATCTTTTAGCAGCAAGTCCTAGCATTGTCATATCCTGTATTCCCTAGTAGGTGTCATTTTCAATATGGTTAAGAACTCATTTCTAGCTCTTCTTCTCAACCAGGGTATTACTTGTATGCCATACTTCTCATTCATCATTTGAGCAATTTGTTCAGGGAAATTATCATCCACAACGACGATGTATGCAACCCCATTTGGAAATGCTAATAATTGAGCAATCTGCGGTAGTGCTCGATCTAATACAACACGCCCATTAGTACCGCCTGCCCAACTTGCTTCGATACCATTAGAACCAACTTCTTCATTTGGTGTGGGGACATATGGTGGATTGAATATTAGTACATCAACTTTGTTTTGTAACTCTTCAAGAACATCGGTAGCTAAATCGCATTGTATTGCATGTAAGTTATTTGTTGGTATTCCATTCTTCTCTGCAGTCGATTTTGCAATACGTATTGCATCGGAGTTTATATCAGTCATATAGTGCACTGGAGAGGATGCAGTGTCGAGTAAACGCATATTAAGGTATATACCGGGAGTTCCAGTACCGCATCCTATCTCCATTGTTGTTTTGATATCATTGCATCTCTCTGATGTCATACTATCAATGTCGAGTCCAATAGCATCAATCAACAGATAGGTATCATCACTCGGTTCATATACATTTTCATAATCACATAATTTTAGATGTGACAAGTTCGGCATTTTAGCTGATGAACACTCTTTTGCACGCCTTTCTGCATCAACATTCAACTGTGCATATGCTGCAGTTTTGGGGTTTTGATCATTTGTTCGTAATGGATGATGTTCTGCCATTTTGCATATCGTTGAGAGATGTGTTGTTGTGTGGTATTATTGATGTTGATGTATTGGTGTAGATTTTGTTCTTTGATGATATGTACCACCTCTCTTATTCGATATATCTATTTAGATTGTCAGAGACAAGACTAATACCAACCCAGAAGATATATCATGCCACAATAGAGAGTTCAGCCTTGGCTCATCGGGCGACATAATTAAATCAAAAGGATACCGCTTTGCAAAAACGCATTTTTTAGTGTGGAAAGGAAGAAGATGATGGTATTGAATAAAAGTAGTATACTACCGGCTATCGTTGTCATCTATACAATGGCATTTGTATTATGTTCAACTCTTCGACCATGTGTTGGATTTCAATCCATCGGGCGCTTGTCTTTAGCTCGAATTGGGTATCTTAGAAGTTCATCACATCTCTTTTCTACTGATACTGACGAGGATGATGGCAAAGCGAGAATCTTATTCCTAGGTACACCAGATGTAGCTGCAGCATCTCTCAAGACTATATATGATCAATCAAAAAGTCCCGATTGTCCATATAAGATAGTTGGAGTAGTAACACAACCACCAAAGAGACGAAAGAGGAAAGGTAAAGAAATCATGTCACCAGTTGGACTTGTTGCCGAGGAATTGGAATTACCATATATTCTCCATCCAGAAAAAGCACGAGATGCAGAGTTTTTAGATGAATTGGAGAATACTGTGAAACCTGATCTATGTATCACTGCCGCATATGGTCAATACCTACCCAAACGTTTTCTTTCTCTACCCAAATTTGGAACATTAAACATCCACCCTTCTTTATTACCAAGATGGAGAGGTGCAAGCCCAGTACAACGTTCATTAGAGGCTGGTGACAATCCCGTGGGTGTATCAGTACTATTCACAGTCTCAAAAATGGATGCTGGTCCCATCGTATCTCAAGAAACATTGACTATAGATGAGAATGAACAGGCGACAACACTACTACCTACACTGTTCGATATTGGTACACAATCATTACTGGATGCATTACCAAAAGTAGTTAATGGAGAAATTACAATGGATAATTCATTGGTACAAGATGAATCAGAAGTAGTAGAGGCAAGTATGATTAATGCAGCTGAAGGACAGCTGCATCCTGATCGTATGAGTGCAATTGAATGTCATAATCGTATACGTGGTTTCTCAATGTGGCCGGGTACATATATCTATATTAAGATAGGAGAAGATGATGAAACAAAGGAACCAGTAAAGATGAAGATTATTGAATCAGATGTACTTGATGAGACAGTAGATCCTACGAATGTTATTGAAATTGGTCCAAAGAAGAAGGATGGTTTGCGATTAGTTCATTCAGATGGGTCGGTGTTGGAATTACTCAAAGTACAACCGGTCACAAGAAATGTTATGGATGCTAAAAGCTTTGTCAATGGACTGCAGGGACAGAGTGTACGATGGGTTAGTGAAGTTGAATCATAAGATATATCACTGCTAATAAATATAAGTAGCTAGCTAGGATTATGTTATCTGCAATTATGTGCACTTTATATACTTATATTACTCTATGAACAGCTCATATCCTTCAGTAGAACATTCTGTCTTATCTAGTTTCCAACCTGCATCTGTAACACATCTTTTGAAGATAGGCCATAATTGAGCTAGCTTTCGTTTGGCATTATCTTCTACCTCTTGTATAATATCGTTCTCGCTACCATTGTGCTCCTCTTTGTTGCATGTTGTGTGAGATGATACAAGAGCTCTTCTTACTAGACAAGCATGTAGATATGCTTTCGCCTTTTCTGAACTACTACTGTTTGAGAAGTATGATATCAATATGCATCTATTCTTTGTTCGTCGCCCTTCTATCCCTCCGACAGTGAGAAGATAATCATCTTTGCTACTTTCCTTTTTCATGATATGATATTGTAATGAAGAAGCTGGTTGATATGATAGACGGGAGAAGTCGTTGAAGGATAATCCCATGCGTATCGGATACTTTGTTTTCATTGATCTCCACTCAGGAAGGAATAACAGTGGTTCTTCTTTTGAAGCATCGGATGGCTTGCTCACTATTATCGACTCTTCATTTACTTTCCCATCATTCTTGTCCACACATGCTAGGAACTCTTCTACAACTTTGTGTAACCTCCAGCCATTTAGCCAGTCTAATGATATAAGCTTCAATGCCTTGTAGTTTGTAACTAGATGAACAATTGTCAGAGTCAGATATAAAGCAATTGCAGTTTGAATGCTTGCATTACCAAGAAATTTGGCCACAAGAGCAGCAAGTACTAATCCAAGCCCTCCCATCACTGTTCTTTGTGCACCATTCTTTGCCGCTATTTCGGATATCCCCTCTTCACTTCCAAGAAGAGTGTTTGCCCAATACATTTGCAGTGCACCTCCACAGGCACCAGCAGCTACTCCACACAATGCTTTGCAAACAGTTCCTAAGCAAAGCAATGGTAAGAACCACTTTTGGCTCATAGAAGGAGCAACGATTTCTAATGTGATTCCCAGGTCAACCATTATATCTGCGAATAACTTCCATCTCTTGACGTTTCTTCTAAAACTAGAAGCAGCCATTGAAGTAAACATCAGAGATGCTGCCATACCACATCCATCTCGAATTACAAAGTTTAACGTTGCAGAGAGTGCTGTGGCTCCAGTTCGTCCGACTCCTACTCCCTCTAGGATGTTGATAGATCCTGGATGTTGTCGAATAGTATGTATTTCATATATCCAGATTGTCTCAGTTTGTCCATCTGATAGTTGTTGCCGTTGTTGTTGTCGTTCTCCTTGGCATTGCTACTATTGGGAAGTGCAGGCAGGAAAGTAGATCTTAGAGCTGATTGTACTCGATACAACGCTGCAGATGGATGAAATATATGCTGCCGATTGTCATGTATATCATCAATACCATCTGTATCTTTTCCATCATTTATCAAATTATATATTTTATATTGACCATCACTCTTTCGAGAAATGATTTTACTATAAGTAGAAGTAGATGCTACCACCGCTAATGCATAACATGACTGTGTAATCAGTATCAGAAGCATTATTATAGTACCGTATCTTTGCAACATGATGGCGGCAGCGATCTTGTGTATCGTTAATGAAATTTCTATATTGCAAAGATAATAAATCGCTTTGTCAATATCTCAGCTCTCCTATCGACTGATTGCCACCTCAAGAAGTCGATAGTGGCGGTTAATTCTGGAGTCCCGTCATGAGAGTGTTGGGCAAGAAGAAGTTAGTAGGTTGTATTGTTAGTTGCTATGCTCTATGAGAGGAGGAGACAGTTGGCTTGTTTGTATATGGCTTAGTAACCATTACTTCTAGTATTATATACCGCCGATACGAATACCTTCATATAATAATATAAGTGACTAAACAACATACCCAAAATTTTACAATCATAACTCAACATGAACAACACTCCTTCCTCAAGTAAACGCAGGAAGACATCTTCTCCTGATATTAGTACATTATGCCTTGCTAATATGCCCCATGATCATCTAACAGCGATTGCCGACTATTTACCTAAGTCTAGTAGAGCTCTTTTTGCGGTTGCATTAACTGCACCAAGTAAATCATTCAGTACATCAAATTGGAAGGGTAAATTGAGTGAGGCAAGTAAGGCTATTATTTCATCAACGATATCCGGACCATTTATACCAGTTCCCGAGAGTAATGGCTGGGAGGATGCTCGCTTGAAAGATTATTACAGTAAGGACGGTTGGGAAAAGCTTGATTTTATTGACAGCAGAGATTTGAGCAAGAAATTATCCGAGGATGATATTGGTGCGGTATTGGTATGTATTGATGCCAAAAATAAGCTGAAATCATTACGATTAAATTGTATTGATATTGTCGGTCATGCATTGGAACCTTTACGGGAGGCAACAACGATAGAAGAGATTGCTTTCAAGATGGATACAAAACAATTATCTAAGTCGACAGTTCTTCCTATTATAGAAAGCATTATTGATACCGAGGGAAGTTCTTTGTTCAAGAAATGGTGCGTGTATGATAATAGTGAAAATACCAATGGTGATCCTCCATTAGTTCTACCAACCGAGTGGAAGGAAGGCAAATCTAGATATGAACAACCACTCAATGGCTTCTTATCAAAGGTCAACCAAATGCTTATTAGTGAAGGAAAATGTAGAGCAGATTGTCATGCTAAACGGCAAAAGGATGGTGGTACAAATACTGGGCATATGTCCTGCCTCACTTGCTTCTCAACGTACTGCAGTGATTGCAATGGAAACGAGACTTATTCTGTCCTAAAGTGTGACAAATGCAATCTGACTTTGTGTACTTGGTGTGAACAGGATTTCGCTACATGTCGTGAATGCAATTCTACATTTTGTTCAGTTTGTGCAGAAGAGGATGATGTTGATGCTGCTAAACAATGCGGAGATTGCTGGTTAAACCATGATCCAATTTGCTTTGGATGTGTAACACCTGCCAATGAAGAGTGTAAGACATGTCTTGGTATGTTTTTCTCTGACCTGTCAAGGAGAAACGAGGAACTAGGGAATGAAATCGGTGGGTTGTGTGATGAGAACGAGGAACTGCGTGAAGAGAATAAGACACAAAAGGCAGAGAACGACGACCTGCGCAAGGAGAATGAGGAGTTACGAAAGCAACTATCGGCAGGGCTTGGTATTCTGGGGTAAGCAGTATGGGGATCGATTCGATCAGTGTTGAACACTAATTGGAGGCTTGGACAAATATATCATACTATCGATATACTATAGTGTTGAATTGTAATAGAAACAGACATAAGTACTTTTCCTTTGTACAACTCTATTCTATAAGTTTAGATGCTATTATCTATGTGTACTTCTCTCCAAAATCTTAGAATGGAAGCTTGAATTCGAACCCAGCAGACTTGGCAGGTGCCATCTCTTCTAATGCATCCTTGGCAGCATCGATGTGAGAAGCAGCATCTCCAAGGTTATCATATACACTAGTACATACACCGTTCTTATCGAGTACATATGTTACACGTCCTACAAAGAGAGGCGATTGCAATTTTTGTTAGTATTGTGGTTTGCAAAGGCATTCAACTATATACAACATGTAGTACTTACCTGGTAGGAAACCGAATGCTGCCTTGGGAACTTTGAAATCATTTCTGACAGCGTCTCCCTCATCGGCTAAGATTGAGAAGTCAAGTCCAAGCTACATACACATGATCAGAGAGTAGAAGAAAAGTCAGTATTGATATTGATATCATATGATTTGCAATCAAACATAACACATTGTCAACTTACCTCGCTAGCAAACTTTTGCTTGGATTCAGCACCCTGTCCACTAATACCAACAACATCGGCCTTGTATTGCTTACGGATATCCTGAATCTCAGATTGGAACGCCTTGGCTTGTGTCGTACATCCTGGTGTTGAATCGGCAGGATAAAAGTATACAACCAAAGGTTTCTTGTTCTTTGATCGAGTAAAGGTCTTGCCATTCTGATCAACTAAACTGAAATCAGGAGCAGTCTCGCCTGTTGATGTGATAATGATATGATATGAGCACAAGATATGAGCACAAGATATGAGCATAAGTGAGATGAGCATAAGATATGAACAAAAAGATTGCAATTGTATCTTTCGCTTGTGATATCATCCAATACTATATCTAAAAAACAAATACTCACCGACAGCAAGGTTAAGAGCAGACTGTCTAGTTGAAACAGTAGTGGAGGGAGCAAAGGCCGAAGCACCAGTAGCAAGGGCGAAGAAGAAAGCACAAGAAGTCTTCATGATATAATTTGTTGTTTATGACCTGATGAAATATTATGAAACTACGATATTGTTGTTTGTTGACAGTGAATGCCGACCGAGCTAAAGTTGTGCGTCAGCACTTAGCACGCACATAACCATGTCTACTGTCCACAGCCGTCATCCATCAACAATATATTGCTGCCGATCTTTGCGTCAGTCTTCGTCATTTTCATTTTTTGTTTTATTGATCGTACGTATAGCGTCGGTGTACTACCTAAAGAGATTACAAAGTACCAACATACCAAGGGCATTTGTCCAGCGCGAGATTCAATGCCCTTTATGACATCGCCCATTAATTTCTTTCAAAATTTGAGTGGCACAACATTCTCCAAACAACACTACATAACACATCAACTTCAAACCTCACGCACGTCTCGCGGAGTAGAGTAATATAACCAAGATTGACCAGCTATTACTCAATTAATATATCACATAATTTCAGTTCTTCTCTTAGCGTCAATGCCGTCGATACATACAATAAAGCAAACCCCCAACATGATGACATTTGCAAGTTTTCTTTTAACCATCAGCATGTTGATGGCAAGCAGCCATACAATATCAGCTTTTGTCCCTTCTCCGAATTGCAATAGTATACGGCATCCTTCTAGTATACATTACAGAGATGATACAGGAGTAGATGGAGCCGAACAACCTATAATTGCAAAGAAGAAACAGAAACCTGCCGTATCAACTTGGAAGGAAATTGTAGAACGATCGGAAACAGCCTCACCTTCGCCCAAACTTTCACCAAAACAGCCGCAGCAGGACACTACTAGACCGGCCGCAACACCCAAACAATCCAATTTCCAAAGTAGAATGAAGAATTTAGTAATACAACGTCGGAAGAAGAAGAATTCAATATCATCCTATCGTCCATCAAACATACAAAATGTTATTTCATTAGATGATTTCTCAAATGTTATTGAGAAGGGTAGGAATGAGAATAAAGTTGTAGTTGTACGCTTCATTGCCAGTTGGTGTAAGACGTGTAAATTCCTCCGTCCACATTTCGACAAGGCCGCGAGTGCCAACCCAAGTGTAATCTTTGTGGAGGTACCAGTATTAGAGAATAACAGTAAGTTACATCAGGGATTGGGTGTTGAGAGTGTACCATTTGGACATATATATCATCCCACGAAAGGTTTGGTTGAGGAGACTACATTGTCACGGAAGACATTTGGTTCTTTCGTTGAGTTGATCAAGTTACATTGTTCATCATTATTGAAACCATAGGGAAGAGTGGTGTGAATAGGACGGGTTTGCATACATGATGGGTACATACAGAATATAGATATAGATAGATAACAATAATAGGATTGATCGTTTGATAGATATTCTGCCAGATTCATTGATAATATTAGCAACCTAATTCTGCCTCTGTTTCAAGCCGACTATGTTCCTCAGCAATCGCTCTCTGTTCACTTTTCATCTCATCTTGAGAGGCTCTGTGTGCACGCAACGTGTTTGCATATTCATCTTTAGTCACATGTCCATCTGTGTACCCTTCACTGACGTGCCCTCCAATTGCTACAAGCATTTGATCCAAGTTTAGCGATATCCGGCTGCCCCTGTTTCCGGCTGCGGCTTAGATTGAGCAAATGCTTTCGCTCTTTGTTCACTTTTCATCCCATCTTGAGAATCTTTACATGCACGTAAAGTACTTGTATACTCATCTTTTGTCGCAAATCCCAATTTGTATCCTTCTCCTACCATCTTTAGAGACTGATCCATACCAGCTCTTGCGGCTATCATGTAGTGTTTCATTGCTCGCGACATGTAAGTTGCTCGATCAACACTAGAGTTTTTCAACTCCTCCCAACCACCACAATTATGCCTTGCTTTTTCATTTCCCCCCATTGCAGAAAGTCTGTAGTAATGATTAGCCATGTCTGTGTCTTCTTCTACTCCTCGACTACGCAAGTATGCCTCACCAATGGAACTAAACGCCGTGCATGATCCAAGATCTGCTGCCTGATGCCACAAATCTAATGCCTTTTTGAAATTCTGCGATAAGCCCCAAGTTCCTTCATTATAATGCCGTCCCAACACATAAAATGCCTGGGGATCACTCAGGCCCATCCTCTTCTTGCATCTTTTCATGTTCTCTTCGTCTGAATTAGGCAGCGGTAGGGGCAGGAATGTTTCATCTCTCCCTTCTCCATTTCATTCCAAGATTCCATCACACATCCAGCACACAGCTCCTTCCCACAACAGGTCATATACGATCTAATAACTCCGCACACCCTTGAGGCAAATGGCATAGGAAGGAAGCAGATATCACAGTCCTCTTTTGGTGGAGGATCTGCAAACAACTCTTCATCAGATATCTTAATATCCCTAAATCTCTCTTTGATAGCACCTACATCGATATTACTAATTGATGTCTCGTTGTTGTGTCTCTCAGCGGCCAACTGTCTACATTCCTTCTTGTGTTTGGATCGATGTGCTTTTCTACATTTTGCATTGCAATAACTAACTTGTTCACATGATGTGCACACCTTGAGATTATCGCCACCCTTGCAACACGCCACGCATTTAGGCATACTACTGCTTCTATTGTTATTACTACTCATAATATCTATTTAATAATATTAATTTATTGACTCAATACAAAGTACCCTCAATTCATCCCCCGCCCTCTTTGCCATTTATTGCCGGCGGGCGGCAGGCGGCCGGCTAGGCATTGAAATATTATTGAGACATAAATATATTATATATAATTGCAGGCAGTTAAATGGAAGAAGGTGATATATATTAGAATATTGCTCGAATACATGCACTCACGTCACCACTTCTACTTCTACTTTGCTCTATTTCAATTGGTGGTGACCCATGATAGTCTGATAAATTGGCAAAAAGATGTGTTGCTGTAATTGATTGATAAGCCACTCTATTTTATCCTTACTCTATCAACCTATCAGCTCTAACTCCCTTCATATCATAAAATAGGATTATTCGGTGTAAAGTTTTGGGTTATCAATATTATAATTTGTTGACATAACATGGGAGACTTCCAACAACACTTCTCACGTCCCGATACTGGTATTAATACAGTTGAGGGTAATGTAGCCGGATCTCGTGCCGCCGGATTATCGAAGAAACGTGCAGCTGAACAAGCAGAGTTTGAGGCAAAGGCAAAAAAGATTCGAGATGATGCTGATCGTCAGAAATTGGGGATTGATGCCAAGTTTGATACCAATATTAACGTTAGTAAAGAGGAACAAACGTTTAGATCTAAGACTGTTGGATTGGTATCTGCTGCAGATTTCAAAAAGGCTAGCGCTGAGGTATGTATATATGTTTGGATGTGTATACTTCCCTCTATTGCAAATTACTTCTCACATAACATAAATACGTCATATAGGTTGAGAAATCCAGAACTAAAAAAGGTGAGGGTATATTTGGGGAAGATGATGATGATGGGGGTGGTGAGGATGGTATAGGTGGAGGTTCATCGTTATCAGAGAAGGAGCAAAAGAAGTTAGAGAAAGAGCGTAAAAAAGCAAAGGTAAGTGACAGGGGGATAGTGAACATATAATATGATAGTATAACACATACACCAACAAACTGATATCCTATCTCATCTTGTAGAAAAAAGCATTGAAAGAAAAGAAGAAACGAATGGCGGCATTAAGTTTTGGTCATGATGAAGAAGTTGATGATGATCAAGAAGAGGATATCGATTCAAAACCATCAAATAAAGATGTTGCAAACGAGATAAAGGCAAACTTGACAAAGAAAAAGACAATAATGAAGAATCCTGATGTAAACACATCATTCTTACCTGATAAAGAACGTGAACAAAAGGCAATAGCAGAACGTGAACGATTACGAAAGGAATGGATTGATAGACAAAAGGCAATGAAGGAGGAGATACTTGAAATTACATACTCATACTGGGATGGTACGGGTCATCGTAGAACAGTGCAGTGTAAGAAGGGTGATACAGTTGGTAGCTTTTTGGAGTTGGTCAGGAAAGATTTAGCCAAGGACTTTCGAGAAATGCAGAATGTATCCTCGGATGCTCTTCTTTATGTGAAAGAAGATTTGATTATACCACAAGATATATCTTTCTATGATTTGATAGCAACACGAGCCCGTGGTAAATCTGGACCTTTATTTAACTTTGATGTACATGATGATATTAGGTTGGGGGCAGTTGATGCGAGAATAGAAAAGGATGAGAGTCATCCAGGCAAGGTTGTTGAACGGAGATGGTTTGATCGCAATAAACACATCTTTCCAGCATCGAGATGGGAGATATACGATCCTGCTAAGAAATATGGTAGCTACTCAATTCATGGAGGAGAAGTTAATAAAAAGAAGAAGTAGAGGACATATACACAAGAGCCATCTCATCATCTAAATTTAAGATTTGCTGATATGAAGCATACATCTCTTTCACATCTAAACTATCCACTCATGCTATTTTTCAGCTCATCCTCAGGTTCTTTATAATCATCCCAAAATTCGAGAGATTTCTCAATGTGAGGGAATACAGTCTTAGCAAACAGGGGTATTATCCTGCCTAGCAATTGATAACTAGGCTGTACTACAAACTTTATGAACCCAACTTGTGATTGTTTCTAAATGTAAGAGAGAAAGATCAAGGTGTTAGTAAAGTAGCATAATCAAGTCTCAGATCACAGAATCCAACTTCTACTTACCTTGTCGGTTGTCATACGGTCACAGAGAAATGATACAGGTAGTGATAGTGATGTTTCTTTATCACCCTGTCTCCAACTTTCATCAAGTATTGCGTCCGCCCATTCATAAAACAATGGATATGGCTTGGCTGGGTTAGATATATCAGCTTGATGAAGGAGGAAACACAACATGTCTAATGAGGGATCATGATTTACTCCATCGTTTGTATACGTTTGATACCACGCTTCTGGATCCTTGCCCGCGAGCATTTGTTGATGTATACCCATTTTCTTAAGCAAAGCGAAATGGTGAGTCATATCTGTTTCCAATACTGATCTAATGATGATTGTACGAGCTTTGGCAAATTGTTCTTTGGTCAATCCACAGAATATGTCAACTGTAAACTCTCGTGTTTCACCTAACAGCTTGGAGAAGAACCATGTGATACTATAATTCTCAAGAACTGATACATCATTATATTGAACTGCCATCTCAGAATGAGAGTTGATCTGAAAGTTGTTATTAAGCCCTGGATGGCAGACATCATGAATCACAGCCGCCACTAATATGGAGAAGAGTTCGAGAGGAGAAGGGGCGTATTCTTTACCCCCAAGTTGAAGCATTGTATTAAGTGTTTGCACAACATCAGCTGCATGTGTACTGTTGTGGTAGGGATTTGGAAGATAGGCAGCTTCTACTGTCCTTAGGAAGGAGCACAGTATTGGCATCTGAAAATTAAACTCGGTGGTAAAGTTGTAGCCACTTGTCGCAGTATCAGTATCTAGTTCCAAATCATATGCCATTGCTTGTTGTGAAAGTGGCGAGCCTAAGACTGCCCAACCAACTAGAAGCAACGGTGAACCTTTGCAAAGCTTTGCCACCTCTGTTATATTGTATTCCCATTTTGAAAGTGCACCAAACGAAAGCATCTCGGCTAGTTTTTGCTTTGTTTCATTACTCATTGACGTCCACTCAACAGGGAGGAAATGACTATTCCCATTTTGAGTGTCCTTCTCTGAGAAAGAGGACTTCATAGCCCCGATTACACGATTAGCGCTCATAATCCTATGCACTTGATCTTTCAAGCTGAGCTTTACATCACTACTCTTAACACCACCGTATTCCTTTAAGATAAATTGCGGTACATCTTCAATCATTAGCGATTTCAAGCGGCCATTGATCGAGGTATGTCTTCGTTCGTAACGGTGATTAATCTTATTAGGAGTCTGCGATTGGGACCCCGAGCTTGAACCACCAGCCAGCTGTTCTCGTATTCTTTGCAGTCCTGATGTCTGTTGTGCTGTAAGAGATAGATCCCCAAACAGAAGTGAATCGATGACTTCGATATTTTCTTCAACTTGATTAGACCCTAAAGATGATGAACTCTTCCTGAATCGATCATTAAAAACTGGCGGCCGCTGGTCCTCGAGTGTTCTAGCTCTGACAATCTCTGATTTACTTTTGGTTCTTACGGGTGTTGGTTTGCCCATCTTTATGACTGGCGGTGCTTCTTCTTCATTCTTCGACGATGAGTCAGTTGTGTTGTCTTCATTATCATCATGAGACCCTTCAGTAAGCTGAGAAGCAACAGACAATCTGCGCATTTCCGCTGAATGATCTTCAAATGAAACTCGCTTTGAAGTAGTTTGTATGTCAGTTTCATCTTGAGCAGACAAAGCTTCTCCGTTCTGGGCTAATGTAGCTTCTTGGATTTCATTCTCGACATTGGCAGATGATGTTTGACCACTTTCTCGTCGAGCATTAACTTTCTTTTGACTCTGCTGTACAACACTTATCCAGCATAGAACGACCCACAACTTTCGTTTAGCCCTCTGTATCCTTTGGTACCGATCAAGTGCAATTTCAGCCTCATCCCAAGCTTGGGTACCCTTCTTCCTTCCTGAAAGGTCACTTTGGAACCCTTGTGGGTATTTCTTACTGATCTCTTCTATCCGTTCTCTTAATTCAGAGCCAGGAGGGTACCACGCATTAATACTAAGCTGGACATTGGGATGACAACTACCAGTAAGTTTATCCCATAATGCCTTCCAGCCTTGATCATCACACAATACCCATTTAGGATTGAGAGGAAAGGTGAAACCAAGATCAACACACCCCGAAAGGAAGTCTTGAAGCTCCTTCAGTTTCATATACTTGTACTTGGCACCACCAAGATTGCCGCCAATAACTAGAAACTCATCATCCAACTCTTGTGGGAAGTAGAAGTTAAAACATTCGGCACCATGTCGAACGGCACCAAAGTCTTCTAACCTTTGTACCGCAAACTTCATAATTGCATAACTTTTAGGGTCTCCAAATCCATACTTTGGCATCGCCACAGCAGCTTTTGCTTTTGGAGTCATCATTGACGTCCTCGATGACTTCTTCTTCATATAATCTAACCAACTTGCCGTCCAATTGTGGCTCTTCCCTTCTTTACAATCTTGTAAGATCGATTCTATATCATCTAGCATTTTGTGTACTAACCCCACCTGCTCTTCGGGCAAGGGAGTGCGAAATCTTACTCCTCGTGTACCCAAGAGGAAACAATCAAAGTCAGATACCACGGGCATAACACGTCCATGCTCTTCATATGCCATTAGTAATGTCTGTGGCATCATCGGGTCAGGGTCTGGTTCAGACGGTGGAAGGTACGGATCAGTATACTGCCAAACAACAGCACGCGGAGTATCCTCGTCCCAATCCTCTTCATCTTTAATGGAGGCAAAGTTCATATCCTGAAATGATGCTCGAGACGGACGACCGGTATCATAAACTGAGCCAGGAGGTCGAGTAATATCACCTGCTCTCATTGTATATCCTTCCCAAAATAGACGTTTTGGCATGTCTAAACCAAAGCAGGCCGGCTCATAATCATCAATCTTAATAATTGATGGTGATTCCATATCCCATTCACTGACTATCCGTAGTTGTTCCTCCTCCTCGCCGTCTAATGTCTTGATACTTCGAATAGATTGGAATGATGATAAGATAAATTTGACAGATTCAACCGAGTACCCTCCTGCAGATTGAACTGAAGCAGATTCGTCACCTGTAACAGCAGCTTGAACTTCTGGCGGTGGTTGCGATGAGCACTGACTTCTCCTACTTGTAACTCGTTCACTCTTTTCAAGTCTCATAACAGCCTCGGCTACTTGTTCCATCATATCTGTCATAACGTCCGATAATATAGCATGCGCTTTATCGCGTGCCTCTCTCTTCTTGTAAAAAATACGTATCCGTCCATCACGTGGAAGTGTCCGGATCTTCGTCTTGTGTTCATCCTCATGTATTTGAAGGAAGGGTACATATGCACTTAGTTTCCCCTTCTTGGCTGATTTGCCTTTAATATCTAATCCTTTCCCGGTACCCTGCCCAGTCATCATCTTCCGTATTGAATCAACACTAGTCGGTCTCCATACACTAAATACACTTGACCGTTGAAACATGGATAACAGTGGACTTAACAACTCTGGTTGGAATGCATTCACTTCCTCAATATTATCAGCTCCATCCCTCGCAATATCATCAAAAAACTCCTTAATGCAATACCGTGGATCACGTCGTTTTAATGATTTTAACCACTCTTCACACTTGGCCTGTGTCATCCAATCTAGGAATGCGGCTGATTCTATATCTAATCCCATTGTTAATTGTTTAGCATCAACATTGTCTCGACGGTTACTCATACTTTTTCGTGTATCAGCAATTTGTGATGGACGTCTATTAGTTGCGTTATTTCGTTCTGACGTGGGTGGCATGGACATTGCAAGGCTTTTCCTATCTTTAGCCAAATGATGCATATTTTGTGACTGTTGTTGATGATTTCCACCGATAATCTTTGGACTCCATCGACTTGTCCGTCGTTTAATTGGCCCGACAACTGCCTCTAATGACTCTGAGAAGTGTGCATGCGCCGTCGACACTGATGTTGATGTTCCCTCGGAGATTCTATCTGCAAGTCTCTCAGATGTTGATGCTGATGTTGCTTCAGATGACGTACTTCGTCTCATACTAGCCATTGATAACATCTTCTTCCAGCCTTTCTTTCTATGTTTTTTATTAGGTTTAACACCCCCCTCCCATGTTGTAGCACTATCACTACTTTCCATAGAGGAATTTCTTCGATAACTATTAACACTGTCATCTGTACGAGGCGCACCTGCACTAATCCCTGAATGGAATGTACTTTCCGAATCACGTATTTGACTTATACGATTAGGCTTGTTTGTATGATTATTGCTTTCATCCTTATCATCTACACTAAATGATACTCTTTTACCATTACCATCTACTGCAGTATTATTTTTATCAAGAAAATCAGGCATATCTTCCATAACTGGGATATTATTCACATGATTTGTATGTCTATGTATATGTGATACTTGCTGTATATGGGAAATCCGGGCTTTGGTACGTTCACTACGTTTATCTGAATTACCAGGGAAGATATCATTATTGCTTGTTCTTAGTTTGACGATGTATGATGTTTGAGATTTTAAGTTTGTCACTATCACTTATATCGATGTGCTCATTATCCTCTCTCATATTTGCAATATATGTAGTTTGTGTTTCTTCTGCAAATTCTAATATATTTGGTATGGCGGTAGAAAAGCCAAGAGATAGGGCCTGGCTGCTATCCTCCAGAAGATAACAAAAAAGACAAAAGTGGGAGGATCTTAAATATAAACGCCGACAACTTTTTACTGCAAAACAGCTGAAATATCGGCTACCCAAAGATCACGCCGTCACTGCAATATCTCTCTATATCTCCTCTATGCAATGCTAATACCGTGGATACCTAGCATACACTCAGCCACAATCTGTTCTGAAAAGGTCCCTACATAAAGTTACTCGATTTCGGTCCCCGACCCTACTTTAGTCATTATTTTGTTAGAGGCCCCTGTATTTTCTGGCTCAGGTTAGCTAAAAAGTTTAGGTTTAACCTAAAGTTGCAGCAACATGTATCCGACCACTGCTCATTAAATATGATATATATGACAATTCTCTCACGACAAATATTGCTATATATTACTTGAACTAAGACATTCTGAAGTTGGCATGTGAAAAGATTGACTTTTCATTTTTTGACCTTAGTAGCCTAGAATCAAAATCTCATATTTGCAATACTGCGTCCCACGTTGGATTTGGCTCCAGGCGATTGCAATATTCGAATTCTACGTGCAATTTTAGGTAGGATAGGGTGTAATAATCTTTGATATGGTCAATATTTGATGAATATATTGCAAAAGTTAAGTGCTTCATAAACCACCTACATTTTTGCAATTATGAGACTTCTAGGCTAAATATTGGCTCCTATGTTCAATTTGGTGGAATGAGACTACTATTATTGGATTCAGCATGAAATTCTGGTTCAGATAGGTGTTGTCCAATATTCTACTTGACAATATTGGCCACCAATGGTGATAAAAGCCGAGAGGTAGGAGACCGAAACAGAGTAACATTTTTTGGGATACCGTTTCAGAACAGATCGTTGTAGAGTGATAAGTACTGGTCTCAAATTTTGACAAAGAAAGAATGAACTGTCTATTCATAACATATTTGTTGATGTTTGAGTTGTATTGATATCCTATGATGGCTATAGTACTACATTATTATTTACTCATATCATTTGCTATACTATATATTATTACAATCGAGGTTCCGTCTGTGTTTGCATTTGCAGCCTCATCTCCGTCTACAACAAAAATTAATGATATCAATATGCCAACAATCCAACCAAGTATTGTATACACTATTGCTGGCTCAGATTCTGGTGGCGGTGCTGGTATACAAGCAGATTTAAAAGCTATACATTCTATATCAAGCGGCAAGTGTCATGGATGTTCAGCTATTACATGTTTAACATCACAAAACTCTTGTGGCGTTACAAGTATTCATGCTCCACCCATTGACTTTCTTCGTGAACAACTATCAACCTTAGAAAGTGATTTATATCCCAATGCAGTTAAGATTGGTATGTTGGGTACGAAAGATTTAGCAGAGGAAGTAGGATCATGGCTGGCTAAACTCAAGGATACAAATAATAATGATAAGAAAGCACCTCTAATAGTAGTCGATCCAGTAATGATATCAACCTCGGGTACAAAATTGATTGATGATACAGCCAAGGCAGCAATGATTGAGAAGGTATTCCCATATGCTGATTTAGTTACACCAAATAAGTTTGAAGCAGAAGAGTTATTAGGTAAAAAGTTAACATCTCCCGAAGATGTAGAAGTAGGTGCTCGAGAGATATTAGCAATGGGACCACAGGCAGTATTGATAAAGGGCGGTCACTCCTTGTTGGAAGAGCAGGGAAAGAGTAGTTCAGCAGTACCTTTATCAGATGATGCTGATAATGTTTCAGTAGGTTATGCACAAGATTATCTACTACTTTCCATTGCCATGTCAGAGGAGGGTAAACCCGTCAAAGATCAACCACGTCTATGTGATGGTTCGAGAGGTGTATGGCTACGAAGTGATCGATATGATACAATTCACACACATGGAACGGGATGTACACTTTCATCTTCTATTGCTGCTGCATGGGCCATGGGACAACGAGAACGAGATGATACATCTATCAATAAAAGTGGTGAACAAATTGGTGCTCTTAGTTCCATGTATCTTGTCGATGCATGTTGTATTGCTAAGGCATATGTTAATGCAGGAATTGCTCGAGGAGTGCAACTTGGCAAGGGACCTGGACCAGTTGTGCACACTGGATTTCCAAATTCGTATAAACGCTTCCCAACTATTGCATTAGATGCCAACTCGGCTTCTACACCAGCATTCCTTCCCATGCAATCATATCACAAGTCCAAATCATTAGATTCATCATCATCGGCTGTCACTCTTGGTAGAATATTACCAATTGTAGACACTGTAGAGTGGATTGAACGACTTGTATCCACCGATGGTATAACTGACATTCAGTTACGATTCAAGGATACAACAGACTATGCAACAATCTTAGATCGCATCCAACGAGCTCAAACTTTGTGTAAAACAAACGGTGTCCGATTATGGATAAATGATTATTGGAAGGCAGCTATCGAGGCAGGAGAGTGTTTTGGTATTCATTTAGGTCAAGAAGACATGGCCAAATGTGTACAAGATGGTGGTCTTGACTTGATCCGGTCTGCTGGGTTAGCATTTGGTGTATCGACACATTCTTATTCCGAGTTAGCAGCTGCATTGGGAGTACGACCTAGTTATATCAGCTTAGGCCCTGTGTTTGCAACTACAAGTAAAGATGTCAAGTTTGATCCGCAAGGTTTAGAGACTGTACGTCAATGGCGAAGCTTAATGCCACCAGAGATACCATTGATTGCAATCGGCGGCATAGGAGATTCGAATGTAGCAAGAATTGTAAAAGAGGCGGGTGCCGAGTGTGTGGCTGTGATCGGGGCATTTACAAAGGCAGATGATGTTGCTAAAGCTGTCAAGGATTTGAATGATGCTATGAGTTGATACAGAAATAAGTAATAACTTATATTACTAAATTTTAGAGATTCTCTATTCTCTACTTTAATGCCCAAACAAGCCCCGAATAGATTTGACTATCCACCAAACAATAGAAGCAAAGATGAGATTTCTAGAGTCAGCAAGGAAGCGCAAATTGATTCGATACTTGATCTTCTGATATCGTTGCATCTCATTATATTTCTTAATGCCACCAGAGATACCATTGATTGCAATCGGCGGCATAGGAGATTCGAATGTAGCAAGAATTGTAAAAGAGGCGGGTGCCGAGTGTGTGGCTGTGATCGGGGCATTTACAAAGGCAGATGATGTTGCTAAAGCTGTCAAGGATTTGAATGATGCTATGAGTTGATACAGAAATAAGTAATAACTTATATTACTAAATTTTAGAGATTCTCTATTCTCTACTTTAATGCCCAAACAAGCCCCGAATAGATTTGACTATCCACCAAACAATAGAAGCAAAGATGAGATTTCTAGAGTCAGCAAGGAAGCGCAAATTGATTCGATACTTGATCTTCTGATATCGTTGCATCTCATTATATTTCTTCAACAAAGCATCGTCCTCATCGGCGGCAGCCTCTTCTTCAGCAGATAGTGAAGGTACCAAATCCAACTTTTGATTCAAATAGTTTGAAAGACGGATGGTCAAATCCACCAAGATTGGGACTTCATAACTCTTGACACGTGATAACATCGGGTCGCCAATGTAATGACATTCTAATGCATTGCACTTGGCAAGTCCTGCATAGAGTTGTTGACGACCAAAGTCAGTCAACTTGCCATCTGATCCTCGTTCGGGAACTAACAAATTAGTAGAGGCGGCACCAGTAGTAGTAGATGTAGTCTTTGTACCATCCAAGCCGAGTAAACGCCACAATCCAAAACCACGTGATACCTTCACTTCCTCGGGTAAGACTTGATAGTCAAGTGGTAGGTTGACTAAACTACGAACATGTGCCAAGAGACTATCAAGTGCAGCCTCATCACTGCCCATTTTTCCAGTAAACAGTCCATTCAGCTTAGCCTCAAGTCGATCAAATACATCCATGGCTGCTTGTCTCTTCTGATGTTGACTAAACACCTCTTCCAAGAGGTTCGTTGCATCTTGCTGACAATTTGTCAATTTCCAATTAGCACTAGTCGGGGGACAGAACGGTCCCATGTTAACACCATGTTGTGTAAACAACAATGTACTCAATCTATCAGCTCGTGAATTCAACACACTATTCAATACATTCACAACTCCCTTCGAATAAACACGGAGTACACGTTGTACTAATGCCAATGAACGAGGATATTCAGAAGTATTTGAAAAGTCTAACTCGCGTGCTCGTTTTAAAAAGATCGAAAGCGGTACGGTGAAGTAATGTACATTACTCACAACATATGCCTCCCATTCAGCTGTGTATTTGCTAGGTGATGTAGGTTTTGGCTGGACATACGATGGGACATATTCAACACGATGATGTGAAGATACTGTCGCGGCGGCATTGCGTAAGAAAGACTCTGCAGCTCCTCGACTTCCACTGCTTGGTGTGCCTGATCCAGAATTGGCACTACCTTGACGACTAGTTGCAAACACACGTCTCTTGAGTACATAGTTCCAAGGCTCTAACCAAACTAACCAAGTTTCCAATGCCTTGTGGAATATAGATGATCGATCATGAATAGCACCACAAGCTAAGCTTGATCGGATATAGTTGAATAATGATGGTTGTACTGCTGTCATGGCAGGCGGCAGACACCACGAAACATTTGCAGCAGTGCTGTTACTGGACACATCACCACCATTTGAAGCTTCACTAACCAAATTTGGTACAACCTTCCCTTCTCTCTCCTCCTTCTGCCTAGTTTGCATCACACCCGATACCTCCTTAATCAAGTCTCTCATACTACGATCAGATACCAAATGTCGAACTAACGTCAATACATATGTTTGTACCTGAGGCGGTGGTTCAACATATTTCAATTGAGGTTGTGATAATTCCAATGAATCACTTAATGATGGTGATATAGCCCCAACGCCACCGCTACTAGTACTTGATGATATTACACCAGAACGTACCCTCCTATAGCGAGCAATACCTTCATTCGTAGTCAATTGTATATTCTGACCCTCCATCCAAAATTCAATAATAAGTCGTAGAAACAATTCAGAGGTGCGTTCCATACTTTTATTTCCACTTGGTGTAATAACACTCAATGCAACATTCGCACCATTGGCAGTAGTTGTTGAAATAGTCTTACCATCATAACAATTACAACCAACTTCCAATTCCTTCATATCATATTGTTGATTCTGTGATATATAATAATTCATATAACTACTTAATAAATAGGAATATATACGTTGTCCATACGGTTGAGCGATCTTACCACCATATACACGACGTCTTCGTTGATATTCAGATAGTTGTATGTCCCAATTAACATTTGCTAATGGATATCGTATGAAGAGGAATAAGTAATATTCCAACATTGTTAATTCTATTGATGGTTCTGTTGTAGTGTTGATGTTGTTGGAGCCGCCACCGGGTGTAGTTGAAGATCTGTTACTTAATCCACCACCCATCAAATGTGATTTTAATGGAGTTGTATAACTCTGTTGATTCTGTTGACGTCCTCCAGATTGACTACTCTTGCGTTGTTGATATGTCGATGTAAAGTACGATTTCAACTCCATCTGATTCATTGCAGTGTTATTATTGTTCGATACATCGCCACCGGGTGAAAGTAACAGCTTTAATAAGATTCTTGTACCATTCTCTTTACCAACCTTTCCTTCAACTTTCTTCACATCTTTGCTTTGTTCAACAGTTTGTTGACCAAATCCACCCCTTTGAACATTATTCTGCATCAACTGCAACTGCTGCTGATTTTCAATCTCATTCCAATAAACTATTTCCCAATTCCCAACCAATGGTTTATTAACTAATTCAATTGCCCCAATTGATAATTTAAACTTACATGATGGACGATGTATAGATTCTAGAGATATACAATCTATTAATGTTGGTGGTGTGTATACGTTATTGTTAGTGTTAGAGGATGAAGAAGGGGAAGAAGAGAGGGGTTTGGGAGCACGTAATAAACGTATAATAGGATCTGATTCCAATGTATTCTTCTGTTGATTTGGTCTGTTATTTATTGGTGTACGAGGACTGTTTGGAGAATTTCGCTGTTGTTGTTGTTGTTGTTGTTGTTGTTGTTGTTGTTGTTGTTGTTGTTGTTGAGCAGGTGAAGGATATAGACATAGCCAACCACCATCTAAATGACGATAGTTCTCAACCTTAACTTCTGAAGAAGGTGACGGTGCTGGACTACTGCCGACACTATTTGGACTACCCCGTGGACTTGGACTTGCATCATGAAACTTTTCCTCCCTCCCTTCACCACTGCCACCATTATCAGTATTACTATTATTCGGAGTATTATACTCACCAAAGATACGATTAGTAATTAATGGAAATAGATTAATAAATCGTTTTTCGGCAGAGGTACCTCCCGCGGGTAATTCATCACGAAGGAAGGAGAGTAATGCTAATGCTGTTTCATGTGGTGATAGTTGTTGATTTGTAGTTGAAGGTGTTGAATTGTTAGAGTTTGTGATAGAGTTTTGATTGGCGAGCGCTTCTTCGAGTAGCATATTCATGGATATTATTTAGATTCACAAGGGTCAGAGATACGGATTCAATTAATATACAGCTTATCAAGACATATCGAGGAACAAGGAGAGTCTATATTGTAATTGGGAGTCTTTGATAACTAAATGGGAAATTTATGTGATATTAGATATTAGTTGTTTGTTGTATTGTATTGTTGGGTGGTTGGTGTTGATAATATAGGCCCAACAGCTACTCTTAGTCGGTGAATAAAGCAGTTAGTTTGTCTGTCAACTGGTTTTAAAGTTGTTAGTACATATAGTACGGTATAAGAGTAGATGCATATTGAAAATGAATCATTGCAAAAAAGAAGGTGCACATGAAAATAAATTGAGTGGTAATATCACTAATAATGTTGATGGTATTTCCTTAGGTTCGTCTGATAATGGTAATATATCGGACAACAATAATGCGGATGTTGATGATCTCGTTAAGGGTATGAACACGATGGATTTAATTGATGATATGTTAACAGATACAATATCTAATAAATGTGCGGCGTGTGGAAAGGGCGGCGATAATCTCAAAGCATGCACATCATGTAAGTCAGTTAAATATTGCAGTGCTAAATGTCGAAAAGCTCATCGATCCAAACACAAGAAGGCTTGTAGGCAGCTGGCCGCTGAGAGACACAACAATGAAATGGTATCTGATGAAATGTTATTTGCAGACCCTCCGCCAAAAGATGATTGCCCGATATGTATGCAGCCGATTCCGTATGCTATTGGAATGTGTGGAGTGTATACAACATATATGGAATGCTGTGGGAAGGAATTATGTGAAGGGTGTGTGAAAGCAGCGGAAGATGAAGTTCGGAAGGGGAATATGAAAGATTGTTGTGCATTTTGCAGAAAACCAAGTTCAGTCGATCAAGAAGAGCGGTTGGAAAGAGTTCATATACGTATGAAATTAAATGATGGTGGGGCGTTTTCTTGGCTAGGGAGTGTCATGTCGGATGGTACTCAGGGTTTTCCGCAGGATATGAACAAGGCAATCAAACTGTGGAATAAAGCAGCTGATCTCGGATCAGTCCAGGCGCAAAATTCACTTGCTCATGCATATGAGGATGGTGATGGTGTAGAGAAAGATATGAGTAAAGCGATTTATTACTACAAGATTGCAGCCATGGGGGGTCACGAATACGCAAGGTATAATCTTGGTACTGCGGAAGAAGCAAATGGGAATATGGACACGGCAATGAAACACTATATGATTGCAGCAAGGAGTGGGTTTGACAAAGCTTTGGAGGAAATTAAAGGGTACAAAGTTGGAGATGAGTATGCAAGTACATTACGAGCACATCAAGACTCTTTAGACGAAATGAAGAGTGAACAGAGGTCGGTAGCTCATTCATTGAGAAGACTATATGCACCAGAGACATTGTGAAGAAATGAAGAGTAAACAAAGATCAATGGCTAAAAAGATTACTTGTTTGGTAGAATTATATTGTCATTACCGTGTCCACTGAGCAGCCTCAATGGGTGGGAAGGTTTCTACCATAACATCTCCATAGGCAAATGTAACACATGATAATCTATATGTATCTGGATTCTCCCGTAATGTACTTGCTTCGTCTAAACTCTTACGATTCGTACCTTCCCCTCCTTCAGTGACATTAACAATACATGTTCCGCATAACTGTTTCCCTTTACAGTTTGTCCATCGTGTTAGACTTTGATACACATTAATATCATTATCTGTTAGAAGTTGTCTAACATTAACCCCCTTCTTGGCTTCAAGTGTACGTATAGTTTCATCTTTCGATCCCTTGTTTTGTATAACTGTAATTGTTATTTGTTCATCTTCCTGTGATCCAGTACCACCGGCACAAAGGTCCTTTAATTCATCTTTTGTACCTCGAAAGAACACTAAATCAACTTCTTTTACCTCTCTACCCAAATTTGCAAATGCACCCATCACTTCATCAAATGGAGCACCGATTAAATTAATTGGTATATCTTTACCACTCTTGGAATTTACTGATGTTAATTCACATATTTGATCACCAATTTCAACTTCACCACTTATGGAAGCTGCACCGGATGGTTCTATGTCACGTACATACACGAAGCTGAACGATAAATCAGTTCCCCAATCGATACCTAATGCCCTTGATAAACGCAAACGTCGCAATCTTGGATCTGCACTAACATCTATCGGTTCATTTATATCTTCATTATCATTACCATCTGTAGAATAGATTGCAGATGAGTAGATGATATTATGTTTGTGTAGTAGATGTGTTTTTGGTATCCTTCTTGATTGAACAACACTTGACGGAGATGAAAAACTACGAACCGGCGATAATAGACATTGAAAAGAGAGTATTGCAGCAACAAATACTGCTATTGGGTAGGAGTATACCATCATTCAATACGATATTGTATCGTACTATTAAAAAATTTGCAGCAAAGAGAAAAATATTCCACATGTAATTCATTGAAAGCAGGTATCCTTCATTGAATAGATCACTAGAGTTTGTTTGCACATGAATTGCTTAGGTATCCAAAAGACTCCCAATTACAATAAAGTGAAAAATGCCAACTTATACTTTAACCACAGGTCGCAAAAATGAAAAAATGGGAAAAGTGGCCGATTAGAACCACACAGGACTTAGTCCTGGATGGTTCTAATCGGCCACTTTTTTGAGTTTTTTTATTTTCTGGAAGCTGCTTAAAGTATAAGTTAGCCATTTTCCGGGACCCAGATGGGACTCATTAAGCAATTCATGTGGGTCTGCGATAGAGCTGGTCAGGTGTTGTTGCAATTGATAGGTACCGATTGTAGACATTGAAGGATATACTACTTTTATGAGAGTGATTGTTATTGGTGTGTCAATCAATATTACAAGTGGTTGGAATATTAGTCGATATAGTGAAATCCAATTATTATTGGTGTGTCAATATTATTGGCGTGTTAGTCGATATATAGTGAAATCATGACTTCACTACGAAACTACATTCGTAACAATATACATCGTCTACGATCATCACCAACCTTATTGATATCTTCCTCACCGCCCCCAGCGATATCAACAGCAGTCTCAGGTATCAAAGCTCCTACTACCAACACATTATATGAAAAGCTACAACCTACACAGACGAATAACAATCTTAAATTCCAACAACAACAGAATAATAAAACAATACATACATTTGTTGAACGGAATATTCAATCTATAAAACTTGAATATAATTTGAAGAGTATACAAACTACGATAAGTTCTGCGTATCCTACTCTACATGATGTCAATGAAGCTTTAGATTTGGCAAAGCGTGCAGGTTTAGGATCTGGCGGGGTAGTTATCGGGATAGGTAGTGGTGCTGCCATCGATTTAGCCAAAGCTGTTAATGATACACTGTTTGAAAAGAATATCAATAGCAACGACGGTAGAACAAAAGAGAATGATGATTCATTAGTGCTAGCACCGTGTACACTGAGTGGACTCTGGGCTGCTACCTCCAACTCTCCGTCTATACTGTTAGATACAAAAGAAGAAATGTTATTACCTCATTTATCAACATCGTCATGGAATGATGTATCTGCTATTAGAAGAGAAACAGTAGTTACATTAGATGATTCAAAGTTGTGGGATCTTCCTCCGCTTTATACGCCATTTTTACCAATTAAGAGGTCTGAGTATACATGTGCACCATCTTTGGCACATGTTGCTGCTGCAATACTTGTAGTTCTACTGGATGTTTGTCGATCATTAGATGTTTACATAAAAGCAACAGATGAGAAAGATAATATACCCGGCAAGGTAAAGCATGATCTTTTACAAGATATTGAGTTTGTTTCATTATATTGTGGTGGTATAATCGAGCTTGCATCAAAGGAAGGTAAAGGTATTGTCAATGAAGATAAAGAAGAAGAAGATGAACCTAAAATCTTCCAACAAGATGTAATGAATCAGTTGCCACGCTTATCAAACATTCTACATCAAGCTTCAAAGATCACAAAACAACCGCTTACTGCTACAGGGACTCTACCTCAACAGTTGGCCAATGCATTGCTCCCCCAATACTTTCCACAAACTCATTTGATCACATATCTGGCGAGCATGTTACCAGCTATGTGTGATACATTCCCAACATCTAATAAAGATGTCCGTGTTCGAAAAGAAGTAGAAAAGTCAATCCTTGATATAACAGAACTAAAGTCTTCTTCACTTGCTTCTTGGGCATCAGAAGTGACAAACGATGCTGGGATACCTAATATGGCTAGCTTGACATATGGTACGCCTGATATGAAAACATTAGTTGGATCATTGGATTCGTATGAGACTTTAATGACAAGTTTGTCTGGCGGGAATTCATCATTGATTGGTGGTAGTAAACACGATGATCATGATGTTATGGAGGCAGTACTACAGAGTAGTTTACATAGATAAAAGACTAGCATTTGTAAGTATTCCTTTACGCAGTTAGTATTAGAATAGAACAAGATACTCATAGTAAAGTACAAAAGACAACCAGATAAACGCAATATAATAATGCATATAACACATAAGGCACAAGTACAAATAGAATGGGGGGTGCTCATAGGTTATACCATTGTCGTACGCCGGTAAGCGCTTGGGAGAGGCATGTCATGAATAATCATGTACAATCACTAATCATCGCTTTTGAACTTAACATCTTTCGCATTTCTGCGACTGATGGGAAGAAACAAAATCACTGCCACTGAGCGAACTCAGCGACATTTAGTTTGACAAAAATTAAGTATATAAAGTCATATAAATAATATGTACTCGGTTCGATTCCCCTTGATGTCATGTTTTCTGTGGATAGTATTAGTTTATTAATAAACGGGTACCATATGTGATAGATATAAACTCTAATCTACAGAATGATAGTATTTGAAGACACTTCAGTATAGCTATGAACTAGCTTAGAGAGTTGTGTTGAGGTTTCAATTCTCTATCAGATCTCGACAACAAAAGTTGGCAGCACTCTCCCCGGCTACAAATCCGGTAGACCAACATCCCATAAAGTTGAATCCTCCAGTTACCCCATCTACATTTAGCACTTCTCCACACATGAACAGTCCGGGTATAATCTTACTCTCCATTCTAGACATTGTAATCTCCTTCAAGTTTACTCCACCAGCCGTTACAAACTCTTCTTTGAATGTGCTCTTAGATGTCACCTTCAGAGGAAAGGCGGAGAGATTGTTAGCAAGAGATCGTACCATCTTCTTTGATACATCTGCCCAGGTTATTGTTGATGGTATCTCACTAGCCTCTGTTACAAGAGCTTGCCACAGTCTTTTCGGTATGACAGGCAAAGTCTTTTGTGAATCTTCTTCTCTATTTGTTTCACTGTCTTTTAGAAACAACGGGCATCCAGTAGCAACTCGACGTTTAGGTATCATGCGTGTCATATCCCACAAGGCATCCATAAGTAGACTCTCACTTGAACCACTCTTATTCATGTCTCTCAGTTCTTCTTCATACTTTGGACAGAAATGTATTTTCACTTCACACTCATATGATACTTTATTGAATTCTCTTGCAGCAAATGCCGATAGTCTTAGAGCCGCTGGACCCGAAACCCCGACATGCGTAATAAGAAGAGGTCCTTCTTGTACAATTGTTGGAGCCTTCTTCTTTCGTTTCTTCTTCTTCTTAGCTGCAGGTGGGATGTCACTTTGTTCTGATTCTATTGACTCGTCTGCAGATTGCTTTATACCTAACATTTCATCATTAACAACCAATGTCAGTTGTGCTAGAGGTACCGAAACCCCAGCAAGGCCATTGAATATGCCTTCATTACTAGTCAATTCTTTGGAATCTAATGTAAAGAGCGATGGTACTGGTTTGACTATATCATGGCCAAGAGATCGAGCAATTTCATGTCCAAGAGGAAAGGATCCAGTTGCAAGGATCAATGAATCAAATACTTCTTCACTCTTGACTCTATTAG
>Ga0214481_100224_pt1 | contig 29732 bp, 18 predicted proteins | sample M1_20Mar14CPVII9_4_FD_165057 | JGI IMG/M metagenome (GOLD analysis project Ga0214481, IMG submission 165057) | Marine eukaryotic communities from Monterey Bay, California, United States - M1_20Mar14CPVII9sort6BwellG10 | ecosystem: Environmental > Aquatic > Marine > Unclassified | place: USA...
CAGATGAAACATACTTCTTCAATAAAGTATGAAACTCACCTCAATGAATCTCCCAGCAATACTAACCATATCAATTTCTAATCATCACAATCAGTGAACAACTTAAGAAGCAAGAAGAAATGGTAGAACGTCAAGAGGCAATGCGTCGTAAGACAGCCGAGATTGAAGCCGACTTGCGTACTAAAACTGAACTAGCCAAAACTCGTGCTGAAGCAGAAGGACGTATCCGTCAAGAACGTGAGAATCATGATTTAATACTTGAGAAAGTCCGTCTAGAAGCAGTTGAACAACGTGATACAGTCTTAAAGGCTATTAGTGATGGTGGTAAGATGTTAGGTGATGGACTGTCTAGTTACTTAACTGATGGGGAAAAGTTACGTAATACTGCCTTTATGGTTAGTTTAGCTGCCGTGGGTATCTACACCGCGAAGACTACTGCTGGTATTGCTGGGAGATTCATTGAGGTGAGTTTCATACTTTATTGAAGAAGTATGTTTCATCTGTTCTTGTTTCTCACAACTTCTACAATATGATATGGTTTATATGTTATGAATTGAAACGACAAATACAATCATTAGGCAAGATTGGGTAAACCAAGTCTTGTTCGTGAAACCTCTCGTGTGGCCGCATCACAACTATTGAAACATCCCATTGCATCTACACAACGGTTAACTGGTATTGGTATGAAGTCACAAGATGCACTCAAAGGTATTGTATTAGAAGAAAGTTTAGATTCACAATTACGTAAAATTGCAGTCTCAACGGCACATACCAAGAAGAATAAGGCACCATTCCGTCATCTTCTGTTACACGGCCCACCGGGTACTGGTAAGACAATGTTTGCAAAAGGTTTAGCACAACATTCTGGATTAGAATTTGCAATATTGACTGGTGGAGATATCGCTCCATTGGGTCGTGATGCAGTAACTGAAATTCACAAACTGTTCGAGTGGGCAAAGACTAGTAGGAAAGGACTGCTACTATTCGTAGACGAGGCAGATGCATTCTTACAAAGTCGTGAGACTACAAAGATATCGGAAGATCAGAGGAATGCACTGAATGCCTTCCTTTACCGCACAGGGTAAGTAAGAATGATGTTTATATGTTGTACAAGTGCATGTATGTTTGTTTTACATGATTATCTCATCTTCTTATTCAATCATGATATACTCCTAAACAACAACAATTAGTACGGAGAGTGACCAATTCATGATGGTATACGCGAGTAATCAACCTTCTCAGTTCGACGAGGCTGTATTAGATCGTATCGATGAAATGGTAGAATTTGACTTACCAGGCGAGCATGAGCGTAAGAAGATGATTGCACAATATATTGAAAAGTACTTACTGAATCCACCTGGTCGATGGGCGAAGAAGGTAACCACTGTAGATATTGGCGATGAGGAGATTGAGCGTGTCGTGAAAGAGACCGAGGGATTCTCAGGACGTGCCATATCTAAGTTGGCAATTGCATGGCAGGCTGCTGCATATGGTACAGATGGCGCGATATTGGATCAGGAGACATTCTTCAAAACGGTAGAGAATCATAAGAAGAGCATGGCACAGAAGGAAGGATGGAAAGAGCAGGAGAGAGCTCACCTGCTTGCAGTCCAAGGAAGTTAAGCGAGTAGAGACATATAATATTTAACAAAGTCTTACTCATTATAACAGAAGAGTTAGTCCTTGTCACCATTTTGTAATGAAATGTATATCAATGCTACTGCCCTCTCAATCGAACGCCTTGCATATCCACCCAGGTAAGTAGTCTCTACCTCACATTGTCAGCTTCCTTCCCATCTAAAAAGTGAGGATACCTTTCGGGTATTCTAGAAAATCTCACTCCCCACAAGAAAAAAGTTCGACATGTTTTTTATCGATATGATATCGGTTGTGTTCAAGCCCATAGGAGTTGCATCACCCATCGACGGACTGGGAAGAGACTTGTTTTAATCATTGCAATAAATGTAGAGTGACTTGTTATATATTATATTGCAATAGAAGGGTCGATTCTAACAAATTTTAAGTCGCATATATCGTCATAATCGCAATACTAGCACTACATTCAGGTATACTTGACCATCATCTCTCTCTATATCGGGGAGAGACTTGTTTGCAATTAATACTACTATACATATTGCATTATGGCTCAACGATTTGGATACGGCGCCTCACCAAATCCAAATATATCGGCTGCACATACGAATAATATACTCAACAACTATCATCAAGATGAGGTCGTACATGCATTAATGATACAACTACGCGAGAAAGATGCACAAATATCTACACTATCTAATCAACGTATATTGCTTGTCCAAGAGAAGCAAACTGCAGAGCAAACAGTACGACAGTATCAATCAAAGGTTGATTCACAAAATAAGATGTTAGCCGAAAGGGATACAAAGATTGCCGTCCTTCAAAACAAGCTGCAGGGTAGTGGGTTGGCAATAGCGGAGGCGAACTTGGATCATCTTACCGAGAAAAATGCCGAGTATAAGTGTGTATTGCAAGAGCGTGATGATGAGTTGACGCATCTCCGACCACTATTGAATCAATTGCAAGCCAAGATTGAAGAGTATGCCGAAAAGGAAAGTTTATCACACTCACAGCAGTTGGAGAATGAATTGATAAAAGTTAGAAGTGAACTTGAAGTGGCAATTGAACTCACCAACATTGCCAATACCACAATTGAAGAACAAGAGAAGAAGATTAAAAGTAAGGAATGGATGATCAAATCACTCCAAGAGGCTGCTTCAGAGCAAAGAAGTAGGGAGAATAAGTTACAGGTACATGCCGACAAGTTGGATGAGACAGTTCATGAATACAATACCAAGTTTGAAGGAAAGGGTGTCGATGTACCGATGCTATTGGCAAAGTTGAAAGACTATGAAGTACGTACCAAAGACTTGCAGGGTCAGATACGACGACTAACAAACAAAAAGCTGAATGAGTTGGTTATTCACTCGTCATCAAAGCCAGGAGTTGACAATGAAGAAGAGAATGACAATCCAGCCAAAGAAACGAGTAACGATAGTCTTACATCTGAAACTTCCTCGTTCCGACATGATGATGATGATACATTGGACGATTCAATCGACAACGAGGAAGAAGGAGATGACGACGATGATAACATTCATCCATTATTCTCCAACAAATCAGCACAAGATGATGACATGCAAGATGAAGACGTGTTAAGTGACTTTCTGTCAGATGTACAAGTTGGTATTGAAACTCTTGAGATGCAATCTTGGACGGCATGTTGTGTTACTGAGAGGTCATCGCCTTTACATCTTGACGGTAGTAGACAAAGGGGTGGAGTACAAGTTTTGCTACCGAAGAATAATAAAGGAGAAGGAGGATACAATCCTACTACAACCTACAGCAGTCAAACAATGTAAAGTAGAGAGATGATAATACATACTATATCAAACTATAGGAGTAGTAAATAGAATCTTCCTTTTATGTTATTGTATCGCCATTATAGAATGCAGTTCATCTAAGATCTGGTTTTATTTCAATAAGCACGCCACATGCTAGACACTATGGCACACGCCATACACATAGAATGCAACACATGATATATCTAGCTACTAGATTCAATGTAGTAAGCATGGGTAGGATTTGATTCTTTTCGCTTGGTGGTATCCAGTGACAAAGTCAAAGTAATTGCCAATAAGAGGCCAAAGTTAATATCGATTGATATTTAACCCTTTAGATACCATAGCCTCATTTTTTTGCCTCATTTTTTAGCCGCTCACCACAAACTCAACGCTATCACCGTCGCCGCCATAATACACCAACCAGCCTACTAGACAACTCCAAATCATAGGATCTAACAGCTAACATACCTATCTATCACTGTATAATCACATTACCACAATGGCGGTCGCCTACTAGGTCTACTATACTAGTTTCCTCCTAGGCTGCATTTTTTTTGCAATTGTTGACGATGATGGGTTCGACAACAATGGTGGTCATCTATCGGATAGAAGACGGTCTATGCCACCATCAAACAGTCAATGGCATCAATCTATATAATATATATGGCAATTTTATTGAGTAAAACATCGACTAGGAGGCTGAGGAGATCATAGATGTATGTGTGTAGTATAGCCATCAAAATATGAAAGTTGACACTGACACCCCCTCCACCTACCACCTACAATAAAATGTTGATTATGTCATCAGAAGTTAATATCATTACACCTCCTCCTACAAACGCATAGACAACTACCATATAAACAACATGTAGCAGTAGTATAACCACTGATATGCGAATTGGCGGCAATAACATACCAGGATATACAACCATCATTAAAGTAGCAATTTTAGGGGTGGTGGAGGATGCATCTAGAATGTCAACGTCCTGATACTTTCTAGAGGAGGTGGGGATACAACCAACACAACAGTCAACATCTATACTATATAGAGGTGATTGAAACACTAGGAATCATGGAGTAGGATGCTCTAGATGATCAGATATAGAGGTGGGGACATCATGTAATGAGGCAGATATGGATCGGAGGTGGTAACAATGTTCATTATGGTACGATAGAATAGGAAGGGATTGAGTGTATTGCATAGGACAAAAAGTACACAAACAACAGTTTAGAGTCTAATTTAAAGGATAGTAAACTTATTATATTCATACACAGCATTTAATTATACCATACCACCTCGACAAAGTAGCATAATATCATTGCAAATATCATAAGATACCATCAATTTTGCTCGCTTGACTTGGAGCGGATGGAATAACGCCGCTAATATGAGGAATTCGACCATGAAACTTGGTATACGCGTCGTCGAGATGATATAGAGGAGGCCGGTATGCTTGGAACGGTGTTAATCGGCCGTCTAGGAGGATAGTTATCATCATTTAGGCAAAATAAGCCCAAAAGTTCCCAAAAGTTCCCCCGGTATCTAAAGGGTTAATGTCGGGTGAAACGTTAACGATATTGGTTATAGCTACTATTGCAATATTTTGATCTATTCTTAACTCTTTCATTGGTGTTGGTGATTCAGGACAATAGAGTCCAGGAGAGGAGAAAGCACACATCTTGTGAATCACAAAATTGTCAAGAAAGACATCAACATAGTATCATAGGTACTCGAATCAGATAACTACACCATCATCAACTCATGAATGACTTCATTGCTGGTAGTATCGCTGGATGTACAGGACAACTAGTGGGCCATCCACTTGATTGTATCAAAGTACGGTTGCAAAATGAATCATTAATAATTAGAAAAGGAACCAGTGGTAGTAGTACTACATCAGCATATCAATGTGCACAATTAATGTACAAAGAAGAAGGAACAAAAGCTTTCTTTAGAGGATTGTCTTTACCACTTGCTTGTAAAGGACTGGAACAGTGCATAGCTTTTGGTATCAAGAGTTCTGTTGATGATATATTGAAAAATAATTGTACATATAGTATTACAGACGATAGTAGTATAAGAAGTGGTATATCAGGAGGAGTCGCCGGGGCGTGTACTGCTCTAGTACTTACTCCTGTATACTTGGTCAAAGTACAATTACAAGTAACACCAAAATATGGTGTTGGTAGTTTAAATGGACCTCTCGCTGCAATTAGACATACTATCAAAAGACTGGGATTACTTGGTTTGTATACAGGATCATTACCTATATTCATGGGCACTAGTATTGGATATGCTTCTCGCTTTGCAACATACGACAAGACTACAAACTATATGAAGGAAACATTAGGGTTTGATCGAATTAGTTCTACAATTATTGGAGGATCACTCGCAGGCATGATGACCTGGCTCTCACATTATCCACTCGACTTAATTGCGAATCGAATGGAAGCCAGCATAGCTTTAGAATATCCAAAGATGAGTATGACATCACACATTAAAGATATTTATACACAACAGGGTATACCGGGATTCTTCCGAGGACTTGGACCTTGTCTTCTCAGAGCTATCCCAACTAATGCTACAATATTCCTAACATATGATCTTTGCAAATTGTATTGAGAGAGTGTAGAATGTTATATATGAAAGGATATAAGAGTCATGATAGTACACCACAACTTCTCATCTCATCTTAAAATGGTGCTACTATCATAAGCGAGTGCCTACACTGTGGTATAATCACAATCTTATATGAAAAATATTTGGTTGAATCAGAAGATCACAGTAACATGGTGATATATATTACCAGTACGAAGATAGGTATTGGTTGGCATCAGTAGAGTCATGAATTTTCTCAATATGGTTTAGTTAGTGAAGCGTTGAAAGTCACTATTGTACTCTTTTTTAGCGAGTTTTGAAAAAAAAAAATCATTACAACTCAACAACATTCATACTATACCAACAACCTCACCTCCTCATTATCTTCTTATCACAAACCCAACAACAACAACAATAACAACTAAGATGTCGAACCTAACGGCAAGACATCGTTGGTGTGCCGAGAGAGTTCTATTCTGTTGGCGAGATGAGAAGGAGAACGGATTTGACGAATCCAAGGCATTGTCATTTGTACGAAAGCCAAAGGTATTCGCCAAGTTTAACGATTTCTTTGCAGGTCAAAGCCCAGCTGCATTATTTGTACATTATCAGCCACGGCATGTGAATGAATTGGAGATTTTTGATCAAAGTAAGGACGGCCAGCCACGCAAGGCGGAGTTATTCCTTAGCTTTGGTGACTCTACACCTACGAATTCCAAGTGTTGTTACTTTCTACGCACCGGAGCTGAGGTAGATTCATCTGTGGCAAATGATACATCATTGCTCTACGGTGAATTCTTAGACTCACCCCTTGAAACGTTCAAGACAATGCTAACATCGACGTATGCTCCCATGTTTGCCGAGTCAGTGGAATGGGGTAGTACGAATGAAGAGCAGAAGGCTGATTTTAATGAAGAAATGAATAAGTTTATGCGTAATCTCACCTCTGCTGTTGATAGTATATCCGGTGGACTTGAGCTGCGTCGTTTGGCAAGCTCGGATATTGAATCATTGGAATCGGGTGGCGACGGTGGTCAAAATACTGCTGCCAATCCTGAGGCAATTGCACACATCGAGGAGATACTCGTTGAGTGGTGTAGTCAAATTGAAGAGTTTACCGAAGCTCGTGAGAATGAATCAGAGTCATCTGTGCACGAGCAGTTGGAAGGTCCCAAGGGTGAGATTGAACACTGGCGTTCTAGGACACAACACTTGTCGTCAATTATTGAACAATTCAAGCGTAAGGATTGTCGATATGTTGTTGGTATTCTCTCATCCTACACAAAGGGTACGAACGACCCTGCCAAACAAAAGACGATTAGTTTGCTACGAAGGTGGAAACAGATTGATATTGAAACTACAGAGGCTATTAACGAGGCAAAAGATAATCTCAAGTATCTCTCAACCTTGCAGCGGTTCATTGAGCCACTCTACTCCGGAACGGCACAAAGTATTATTGATACGCTCCCGGCATTGATTAATTCCATCAAGATGATCTACACCATTTCTCGGTATTACAACACGGAAGAGAGGGTTGCGAATATGCTATCAAAGATTACAGATCAAATGGTCATTCGATGTAAGGAGAACATTAGTGGTGGTGGTGGAGAAGGAGGGAATGATTTGTGGTTAGAAGATCCACAACAACTTGTCAAGAGACTTGATGCTGGTATTAAACTTAACGAGTCGTATCAAGAGCAATACCGTCTCACAAAACGCAAGCTCGAGAAGACACCGACAGGAAGGCAGTTTGACTTCAATGAGATGCAAATCTTTGGCAAGTTTGATCTCTTTTGTCGACGTCTAATCAAATTGATTGATATGTTCACTACTATCGATCAATTCACGATACTTGCCAAGAACAAGTTGGAGGGTATGGAACCATTGGTTGATGAATTCATGCACATTAAGCAAGATTTTCAAGCTAGGAATCACGTCCTCCTTGACTATCACAATAACAAGTTCGATCGTGACTACGTCGAGTTCAATGTCCGCATATCTGAATTGGAAGGTGGTATGCAAGAGTTTGTCGATCACTCGTTTGAGAACATATCCTCTATTAGCCATTCACTTAACCTCTTGCGCAAGTTTCAGAACATTCTCCAACGAGAATCACTCAAGGCCGACTTGGACTCCAAGCTCAACATCATCTTCTTAAACTACGGCTTGGAGCTTGAGAAGACTCAACAAATGTATGAGAAACTCAAGGAGGATCCACCAATTGCTCGTAATCTACCTCCCGTGGCAGGTAACATTACATGGTCACGACACTTGTTGAAGCGTATCGAAGAACCAATGCAGCAGTTTGAGGCGAACCAAACCGTTTTGGCTGGCAAGGATGCCAAGAAGATTATCAAAATGTATAACAAGATTGCACGTACGTTGGTAGCATTTGAGTTTACATGGATGAATGCTTGGACCAAGTCTATTGATCAGGCAAAGACTGGACTTCAAGCGACACTCATTATCCGTCATCCAGATGATCAAAAGCTATATGTCAACTTCGATCGAGACATCTTCCAACTTATACGCGAGGCGAAATGTCTTGATAGGATGGGAATTGAGATCCCCGAGAGTGCCAAGATTGCTCTAATGCAGGAGGAGAAGTTCAAGACATTCTATCAGCAATTGAACTGGGCATTGACTGAGTATGATAGAATTGTTGCCGAGGTGATTCCTGTCACTGCCATGGTATTACGACCACACTTTAAGGATATGGAGTGGAAGCTACGGCCAGGCATGACAACATTGACATGGACGTCGTTGAATATCGATCCATACATCAACCACGTACACTCGGGTTTACAAAAGCTACAAGAACTTGTAACCTGTATCAATGATATTATTGAAAATCGTGTAGAGAAGAATCTCAAGATTGTATCCAAGACGCTGTTGGTTGATTTACCCGAGGCTTCATCCTTTACAGTTTCCGACTTTGTTGTTATGCAACAATCGCACATCTCGGGCCAGTCTCGTCTTTTACAGGGCAAGAATATGGAGATTGAGAATGCAGTCTCGGACCTTATTCATCAAATATCTTCCTACCAGTTTGAATCACAAAATGAAGGCGTGCCCGAGGAAGACATTACCAAGCTTCGTGATCATTACAATCATTTCATGTACCAAGCTTTACTCTGCTCGGCTAAGAATTCAATGAATGCCCTAAAGAAGCGTATTGGTTCCCGAAAGGGTACTAACATTATCAATGCATCCAAACCCTTCTTTGAGGTGAATGTTCAGCTCATTCCACCCTACGTTTCATTATCACCATCACTTGATGAGATTCAGCAGTGTATTAACAAGTCAGCACAAGCAATCTTGTCTTGCTACAAGAAAATTGTTGATTGGGGATACTCATCTCTACCCAAGGAGAAACGAGCCACTCATACTTTCTTCACACGCATTACCAAGGATATTGAACTTGTCAAGGTAGCTCTGCTCTTGACTGGTAGTATTCAAGGCATTCGAAATACTGTTGCCGAGTACCTCGACTCGTTTAAACAGTATGATTGGTTGTGGAAGGATGATAAGGATGCAGCCTACAATGAGTTCTTCAAGACAAACCCCTCACTCGAATGCTACGAAACAAAGCTGGCACATTTTGGCTCAATTGAGCAGGGTATTGGCAAGGTTAGCTCTATTCATATTATTGGTGCCCTCTCTCTCAACACCAAACACCTCAAGACACATTTACGTGAAGATTGTCACAAGTGGACACTCAAGTACTCTGAAAATCTACATGCTCGAGCCGTACAAGAGCTTGAAACGATTACCGAGTATACACGTCTTACCATGGGTAAGCTATCGCGTAAGGTAGAAGATCTTGATTCGCTAGGGTTCATGATGCAAGTGTTGAAAGAAGTACGAGAGAAGGAGTGTTCCATTGATATGGACATTGATCCAATCATGGACATGTATCGGATGCTTGAATGTCACTTACCACCGGGCTTTATGGAGAAGGAGGAGATTGATAAGAAGACTGTCCTCCGATCGAGTTGGAGGAAGTTGGTTGCACAGGCACTTGCTCGTGCCGATGAGTTGTCCAATACTCAGATTGGTTTCAAGAAGGGTCTGTTGAATGATATTGCTACCTTCAAGACTGATGTGGAAAATTTTCAGACTGACTTTACCAAGAACGGGCCATTGATTAAAGGCCTGGCACCGATGGAGGCAGTTGATCGATTAACACGCTTTCGTGAGGAGACAAAGATTCGTGAACGCAAGTTTGATCTATATCACGGAGGAGAGGACTTGTTTGCCATCCCACACGAGGAATATCCCGGACTTGAACGTGTTAAGAAGGATATTAAGCTTGCATCGTTACTCTTTGATCTATATGTGGATGTTATCCGTTCCATCAATGAGTGGAAGCTCACAACTGTAAGTGATTTTTTTACTTTATGATAATATGTATATGTTTATGTCTCACTTCTTCTTACTCTTCTCCACATCATATCTCTAATCATTATACAGTGGGAATCTGTGGCTCTAAACATTGAGAACATGAGTGAAACTATGGAATCATATGCCGGTCGGTTCAAGAAGCTGCCCGGAAAGCTACGAGACTACGAATCCTATACACAATTGAGGAAGGAGATTGATGACTTTCAAACTATTCTACCCCTCCTTGCCGAGTTATCGAAGGATTCAATCAAGGCAAGACATTGGGATGAGGTTATGAAGATTTGCAATACCACATTTGAAGTAGTTGGCAATCCTGAATTCAAGCTCCAATCACTACTCGAGGCTGATTTAGTTTCCGTGAGTGAAGATATTGAAGAGGTTACCGATGGAGCTGATAAGCAGCTCAAGATTGAGCATACTATTGGTGAGATTAAGAACCAATGGAGAACAAAGGAATTCTTGTTTGCAGAGTGGAAAGATCGTGGAGTGCACACTCTCAAGGCTACACCCATTGTGGTAGAAGAGCTTGAGGAAGCACAAATGAATCTTCAGACTGTACTAACAATGAGACATGTTGCACCCTTCCGTAATATTGCCCAAGAACTCCTTGGTTCACTATCTGAAACTTCCGATACACTCGAGAGCTGGGTGAAGGTACAAATGATGTGGTGTGCACTTGAATCAGTCTTCACGGGTGGTGATATCGCGAAACAACTACCCAAGGAGGCTAAAAAGTTTGCCAAGGTCGACAAGGACTGGGCCAAGATTATGACCAAGGCGAGTGAGTGTCGCAATGTCGTGGAATGCTGTGCTGATGAACTGCTTCAGAATACACTCCCTACAATGTACGGTGAGCTTGAGAAGTGTCAAAAATCACTCGAGGGATATCTAGAACAGAAACAAAAGGCATTTCCACGATTTTACTTTGTTTCGAATGCCAAGCTTCTTACTATCCTATCTCAAGGGTCTGATCCCTTGGCTATGAATGAGTACTACGAGAATGTCTTTGATGCTATCCAATATGTCGAGCACGACAAGAAGGATAAGACTATCATTCACAAGATTCATGGCGATGGAGGTGAAGGTCATGAGGTTATTCCCTTCATTACACCCGTTAAGGCTATGGGTAATATTGAAGATTGGTTAACGACACTCCTCCAAACGATGCAATTGACGTTGAAAGATCATGCACGATCGTGCTCTGCTGGTGTGTTTGAAGTTCAGAATGATTTGTCCAAGCTTCGACCTTTAGTGGATAGTAATATCGCTCAGTTTGCTTTACTGGCCATTCAAATCTTGTGGACATATGAAACACAAACTGCACTAGAGCAGTGCAAGAGTAAGAAGAATGCAATGAAGGAGAATAGTGTACGTCAATTACAAGTCTTAAATGAAATGTCATCTTGGTGTCTTCAGGACCTTGGCACGAAGGTTAATAGGAAAAAGATTGAAACACTCGTCACTGTTCATGTTCATCAGCGAGATATTGCACAAGAACTAGCCGCTCTTGTCAAGAGTAAAAAGGTACACGATGCGAATGACTTTGACTGGCTCAAACAGGCACGATTCTACTGGCGACCAAGTGCCGCAGATGATGTTGATAATAATGGCGCGACTGTGGTATCTATTACAGATGTCGACTTTAACTATCAATATGAATACCTAGGAGCGAAGGAGAGGCTAGTCATTACACCTCTTACCGATAAATGTTACATTACTCTTGCACAAGCCCTTGGAATGTACTTTGGAGGCGCGCCGGCTGGACCAGCAGGAACTGGCAAGACGGAAACGACTAAAGATTTGGGCAACACTCTTGGTATATTCGTTGTTGTTACCAACTGTACTGATCAAATGAAGTATACTGATTGTGCAAAGATCTTCAAGGGTTTATGTCAAGGAGGATTGTGGGGTTGCTTTGATGAGTTTAATCGTATTACTCTACCCGTCTTGTCCGTCGTTGCACAACAAGTACTTGCTATTCAGAATGCCAAGAAACAAGGCTTGGAGTTCTTCCAATTCCCAGGCGATCCGCAGAATGTCGTCCTCAAGCCCGTCTGTGCCTTCTTCATTACAATGAACCCTGGCTATGCCGGTCGACAGGAACTGCCTGAGAATCTCAAGGCTCTATTCCGAGGTGTTGCCATGATGACTCCAGACTTTCAAATCATCAAGAAGGTTAAGATGTGTTCTGTGGGTTATAAGGAGTTTGATTTACTTTCCGCCAAATTCTTCTCTTTATACTCGACATGTAAGGAACAACTTAGTAATCAACGTCATTATGATTGGGGATTGCGAAATATTTTAAGTGTCCTCCGAACAATGGGTGCCACAAAGCGCAACAGTCCAGATGCATCTGAGTCCTTTCTCGTCTACCGTACAGTTCGTGATATGAACCTCTCCAAGCTTGTTGCTCAAGACGTTCCACTCTTCTTATCTCTTCTCGCTGATTTATTTCCCGGTATGAGTCCACCGCCAAAAGGTGAATATCCCAAGGAGGAGGCTATTCTCAAGACTGTTGTTGAAAAGTATGGTCTTGTCCATCATGATGATTGGATTTTGAAAGTAAAGCAATTGTATGAAACAACAAAGGTGAGACATGGTATCATGCTCGTTGGACCCTCGGGCGGTGGAAAATCTTGTATCTTTAAATGTCTCAAGGATACGTTACAAGAGAGTGAGGGTATTCAATATAAAGATATTCGTTTCAATCCCAAGGCTATTCGAGCACAGGAAATGTACGGTGAGACTGATCCAATGAGCGGTGAGTGGACTACTGGGGTCTTTGCAGCGATTTGGGCCAAGTATAACAATCGTAACAATAACTTCAATACGTGGATAATCGCCGATGGACCCGTGGATGCGATTTGGATTGAAGATTTAAATACAGTACTCGATGATAACAAGATTCTCACACTTGCCAATGGTGATCGTATCCCCATGACTGATAATGTCAAGATTATGTTTGAGGTTGAGACTTTGGTGAATGCCTCACCTGCAACTGTTTCTCGTGCAGGTATTATTTATGTTAGTGAAACTGACTTGGATTGGGGACCAGTGTTGGAGGCTTGGGTTCGTAAACGATCCGATGCGAATCATCAAACATTTCTACGATCTTTAATTGATAAGTGGATTGGTACTAGTACACCAACAGATCCAGGCAAATGCTTTGATTTCTTACAACGCAATACATCTGAGGTGATGAAGGAGGGACGTGTTGGTAGAATATCAAGTTTTACACAGCTATTCCAAGGCTTGACGGAAGAAGGATCTGATTCTAACTTTATCAGTGAAGGCAACAATAAGGCATTAGAACGTATCTTTGTCTACTGTTTGTGTTGGAGTGTAGGTGCCTTACTCGAGGCTGAGGATCGTATGAAGTTTGATACCTGGCTGCGTAAACGTGATGACACGAAGAGCATCATGCCCAAAGTCCAAGAAGGTGAAACGATATACGAATACTATGTCAACTCTACTACTGGCGAATGGGAGCAATGGAAACCTCCTCAATGGACATATCCCGAGGGCGAGAAGCTTGACTTTTCAAACCTCCTTGTTCCTACCATGGACTCTACTCGAGCTCAGCACGTTATCAAGACTATTCACCGTCAGAAGGGACCTGTTCTTGTCGTCGGAGCTGAGGGTACTGCCAAGACGAGTACACAACTAATGTTCCTCGCTCAACAAGATCCCAATACCATGCTTTCAAAGCGAATTAACTTTTCATCGGCCACAACTCCCGGCATGGCTCAGTACTCCATCGAGGCTGATCTTGATAAGAGAGGTGGTAAGAACTTTGGTCCACCTAATGGTAAGAAGATGACAATCTTCTTTGATGACGTATCAATGCCTGAAGTGAATACGTGGGGTGATCAAACTACCCTGGAATTGGTACGATTAGTTGTCGAGCAGGGTGGATTCTACTTTCTTGATAAAGACAAGAGGGGAGACTTCAAGACCTGTGAGGACTTGCAATACCTTGCTGCTATGCAACATCCAGGAGGAGGCAAGAATGATATTCCCAATCGTCTCAAGAGAAATTTCTTCATCTTTAATCTCGTACTTCCAAGTATTACAAGTATTAATGATATCTATGGTCAAATGCTGGATGGTCGATTCACTAGTCAAGACTTTGATGCCTCAACTCTTGACGTGGTTGGCAAGCTTACGAATGCTACTATCCAATTGTGGCGTGTCATGAAGTCGAAGATGCTACCCACACCTGCCAAGTTTCACTATGTATTCAATATGCGTGATTTGAGTAGAGTATTCCAAGGTATTCTATTCACACCCAAGGAATCAATTCTCGATGGTGGCTTGCGGGCCAAGGAAGGCAAGTTGGAGAACTTTTCTCCACCAAATATGATGCTTGGATTGTGGAAACATGAATGTGATCGTGTGTTTAGTGATAAACTTGCCACCATGAAAGATAAGGAGAGTTATGAAGGCTTCATTTCTGAGATTGGTTGTGATGTGTTTGGTGACGAGTTCTACAACACTGCATGTAGTACTCCCAAGCATATGGTAAGCTTCCTTCGTGATGATGTATATGATGAAGATGAAGTCTTGATTGAAGAAGCACCAAAAGTCTACGAAGATGGTGGTTCGTTGGAAATGATACGTGAACGTGCTTGTATGTTCCTTGATAAGTACAACGAAGAATATCCCTCGAAAAAGATGGAACTCGTCTTGTTTGAGGATGCTCTAAAACACATGCTTCGGATTAGTAGGTTGATTGAGATGCCACGAGGAAGTGGATTGTTAGTAGGTGTCGGAGGAAGTGGTAAACAAAGTCTAACACGATTGGCGTCATACATCTCTCGAGCAATATGTTTCCAAATCACCCTCACGAAGCAATACAATCAAAGTGCTCTATTAGATGATATTCGTGAACTGTATAAGAATGCAGGCCACAAACGCAAGCCAACAACATTCCTCTTCACAGAAAGTGAAATCAAGGATGAAGTGTTCCTTGAAACTATCAACTCAATCCTATCCACCGGCGAGGTGCCTGGTCTGTTTGCTAAGGATGAGATGATGGCAATGACTTCCGACTTGCGATTGGACTTTTTGAAGGAACGTCCAGGAGAGGAGGAAACACCTGACAATCTAAAGCAATTCTTCATTGATTGTGTCCGAGATAATTTACACATTATACTTTGTATGTCTCCCATGAATCCAAAGTTTGCAATCCGAGCTCGTAAGTTCCCAGGATTAGTTAGTAGTCCAACGATTGACTGGTTCTTGGCCTGGCCAGAGGTGAGTTTGTTTTGTGTGAATGTGTGTTGTCCACTATAATATCGCAGAGTTTCACTCATTCAACTTCTCTACCTTCTCTCAACCCTCAAAATCAAATAGGAGGCACTCGTTAGTGTAGCTACGGGGTTTATTAAGGATTTTCCACTTGATTGCTCAGAGGAAGTCAAGACATCATTAACAACTCATATGGGCATGGTCCATAAGATGGTAACAGATGTCTGTGACGAGTACTTCCGCAGTATGAGACGACAAGTGTACCAAACACCCAAGAGCTATTTAAGCTTTATTGCCGCCTACAAGACTATGTATCATGAAAAGCTACAAGCACTCAAGGAGAAAGAAGGTCGAGTCAACTTGGGTCTTGAGAAGCTTATTCAAGGTGCCAAGGATGTTGAGGCAATGAAGGTTGTATTGGCCGCCGAGCAAGTTAAGCTTGAGGAGGCGACCATAAGTACTAACAAAATGCTGAAAAGTCTTGAAGTTAGTTCTGCCGAGGCCAAGACGGAGGGAGAACAGGTGGCAGGAATCAAGGCTAAATGCGAGGCTGATGCGGAGAGGATTGCAAAGGAAAAGGCGAGTTGTACTGCCGACTTGGCCAAGGCTCAGCCATTCGTCGACGAGGCAAATGCTGCAATCAATAGTATCAAACCAGCACATATTGGAGAGATTAAGAAGCTTGCCAATCCTAGTGATATCATTAAGCTTGTGTTTGACTGTGTCCTCATCCTATTCAACTCACCACTTAGCAAGGTTACGCCAAATAAAATCACAATGGCAAAGACTGAGATTAATTGGTTCGAGCCTAGTTTCAAACAGGCTTTGCAAATGATGAGTAATCCAAACTTTTTGAACCAGTTGGTTGAGTTTGGTAATACTGGCAAGGATTTGATGAATGATGAAACGATTGAATTCTTAGCCGTATACATTGATGTAGAGCAATTCACACCGGCCGTGGCCAAGAATGCTAGTACTGCCGCTGAGGGATTGTGTACCTATGTCCGAGCCATGAAGTATTATCATGAGGCTAGTAAGATTGTCAAGCCCAAGTTGGAAGCCTTGGCTGTTGCCGAAGGACAGATGGAAGCTGCCAACAAGGCACTTGCTGTTGCTGAAGGTCGGCTAGCAGCATGCAACGAGAAGCTTACTGATCTACAACGCTTGTTTGATGAACAAATGAGCAAGAAGCGTACTATCGAAGAAGGTGCCATGTCACTACAGAAGAAAATGACCCAAGCATCGGCATTGATTAATGGCTTGGCCGGTGAGCGTACTCGCTGGACTGAGGACGCGGCAAACTTTAGTGATCAGAAGAAACGATTGGTTGGTGATTGTGCAATTGGATGTGCATTCATGAGCTACTGCGGTCCATTCAACCAACAATTCCGAAACTACATGATTAATGACAAGTTTACTGCCGATTGTCTCGTTCGACAGGTCCCTGTAACACGTGATCTCGATGTTATATCCTTTCTCGCAGATGTGGGTACGATTGGTGATTGGCAAATTGACGGACTCCCAACGGATCCTCTATCTACACAGAACGGTATACTTGTTACATCGTCTTCACGGTTTCCTCTCTTAGTCGACCCTCAAGGCCAAGCACTTCAGTGGATACAGAATAAGGAACGTTCCAACCTACCAACCTTCAACGGGCAAAACATAGTTGATGTGTCTGATCCAAAGCTCAAAGACAAATTGGAGTTCTGTATGGGAGATGGCAAGAGTCTCATCATTGTTGGCGTAGAGGATGAGATTGATCCGATGCTAGATCCTGTCCTAGAAAAGGAAATCATCAAGAAGGGTTCTAGAATGTATGTCAATGTGAGCGATAAAATGATGGACTACGATCCAAACTTTAAAATGTACTTTATTACAAGGTTGCCTAATCCAAGTTTCAGCCCCGAACTGCAAGCCAAGACGACATTGATTGACTTTACCGTCACTCAGAAGGGTTTGGAAGAGCAACTGTTAGGAAAAGTCATTAGCAAGGAACAGAAAGCACTCGAAGAGCAGCTGACACAAGTCCTCGAGGAGGTTAACTCCAACACCAAGAGTTTAATGTTGCTTGATGCTAGTCTATTAGAGCGCCTGACTAGTAACACTGGTGATCTCCTCGATGATGAAGAGCTTGTGGGTGTACTCGCCAATACAAAGGCCAAGGCGGCCGAGGTTAATGCCAAATTAATTGCAGCAGATGAAACACGCTCGAATATTGCCGAGAAGCGTGAACAATTCCGTCCTGCCGCAACTCGAGGATCTGTGCTATACTTTAGTGTAGTTGAAATGAGTTTGGTCAATGTCATGTATCAAACGAGTTTGACACAATTCCTAGAACTATTCATGGGTTCAATGGATAAGGCAGAGAAGGCAACACTTGCAAGCAAACGTGTACTGAATATCATCGAGACCATGACGTACATGACTTATCGATATGTCAACCGTGGCTTGTATGAACAAGACAAACTAACCTTTGTTCTCTTGGTTACACTTAAGATCCTCGTGGCGGCTGGACACATCAAAAATAGCCACGTCAAGTTGCTTCTTCAAGGGGGTGCTGCTCTTGACATCAATTCTGTTCCACGGAAACTATTCAATTGGATGAGTGACGAGGTTTGGCTCAATATATGTGCACTTCAAGATAGTTGTGAGTTCTTCTCTACTCTTATTGCCGACATGAAAAATGAAGAAAGCTCGTGGCGGAAGTGGTACCAAGAGAATAATGTTGAAGAAGTACAACTACCACAAGACTACGAGCAGAGACTACTAGATCAAAGTGATATTGGTTCCTTTTTAAGATTACTCCTCGTGCGGTCTCTTCGTTTAGACAGAAGCATCTACATGGCAAGAAAGTTTATCCGAAATACGAAAGAAATGGGATCAGCTTATGTTGAGCCAGTGACTGATACCATAGAAAGTGTGTATGATGACATGACACCGGAAGTTCCCGTGATCTTCCTCCTTAGTCGAGGATCTGATCCAACTGATGGTATTATTGAACTCTGTCGAAAGAAGAAACTTCCTGCTCCTGCTGTGATTTCCTTGGGTGAAGGTCAAGAGCCTGTTGCCTTGAAGGCTATCAATGCAGGTGTTGTGAACGGATCATGGGTCTTGTTGCAGAATTGCGAGCTTGGTTTAGGCTTGATGAATGAGATGGAATCCATTCTCAACAAGTTGAAAGGTGGTATGGATCCTAACTTTCGTCTATTTATTACAGCCCTGCCTCATCCTGAGTTCCCACTGGGTTTGCTACAAATGTGTTCCAAGGTTACCAACGATCCTCCAGCTGGTCTTCGGGCAGGTCTCTTGCGTAGTTTCACTCCCGGTGTTATGGTAGATCAAGATCGTTTAGAGCGAGTTGATACTGCTCAGTGGCGACAGCTTTTGTTTGCATTATGTTTCCTCCACAGTGTTGTTCAAGAACGTCGTAAGTTTGGACCTTTGGGATGGTGTATCCCATATGAATATAACAATGGTGACCTCCAGAGTTGTATGCTCTTCTTGGAGAAACATCTTTACAATGGTGAAATTAGCTGGGGTACCTTCCAATACATGGTGTCGGATGTACAATATGGAGGCAAGATTACTGACAGTTTAGACGTGAGACTTTTCCGTACATATACCAAGGAATGGCTAACAGAGAGAACTTGTGAAGAAAACTTCTCTTTCAACCCATCATCTCCGATTTTGAAGATGCCATTTGAATATACTGTCCCAGCTTTTCCCGAGCATGCAGACTTTAGGAAATACATTGAGCAGTTCCCTGAGCTGGACTCCCCTGAGACTTTCGGGTTACATCCTAATGCCGACTTGACCTACTGTGTCAAGGAGGCAACGGCGTTGTTCAAGACACTTGGGGAGACTCAACCCAAGGGTGGCGGAGGTGATGGTGGTGTATCAAGGGAGGATGTTGTCCATGAAAAGGCATCGGAACTACTCAAGCGTTTGCCCGAGGATTACCAAGAAGATGAGTACAAGGCAAAGATTAGAAAGCTTGGTGGGATGACAATTCCAATGAATATTTTCCTCTTTCAAGAAATACAACGATTTCAGAATGTTATTTCCAAGGTTCGTTTCACTCTAACACAATTGCAACTTGCAATTAAGGGTGAGGTTGTCATGACAGCTGAACTTCAAGAGACTTTAGACAGTATCTTTGATGCTCGAGTACCTCATTACTGGGAGAATACTTTAACGGGTGACGAGTTCTCATGGAGGTTGCCAAACCTCGGTCTATGGTTTACATCATTACTCAATCGTGATGAGCAGTACCGTACTTGGTTGACCAATGGACGTCCAAATAGCTTTTGGCTAACTGGATTCTTCAACCCCAATGGCTGTTTGACAGCAATGAAGCAAGAGGTGACACGAAAACACAAGTCACAGAAATGGGCACTTGATGATGTTGTATATCATACAGAGGTGACAAACTTTGAGCGAGCGGAGCAAGTCAAGGCACCACCAGACGAAGGTATCTATGTGCATGGTTTGAGTTTGGATGGTGCTGCCTGGAGCCGACAAGAGGGTAATCTTGTCGAGTCTGAGCCTAAGCAACTCTTTAGTTCGCTTCCAGTACTGCACATCAGTGCTCAAAGCAGAGCGTTGGAAGATAAGTCAAAGAAGGGCAAACAACTCTATGAATGCCCAATTTACAAGTACGCTTCACGAACCGACAGATACTTTATTACCTTCTCCTCACTACCCTGTGACGAGGAGAAGAATTCAAATCACTGGGTTTTGAGAGGCTGCGCTTTGCTCTTGAATGAGAATTAAAATAATTAATATTAACACTACACTTTATCTCAACTCAGACTCAGATATTAGCTAAGAACTCAACTTCAAACAAATATACTTCAATCTATATACTTCTTCTTTTTTAAACATATAACATATACAACAATTTACTCGATTTTCAACTTTCGACGTAACTCCTCTCCATTACGATTGCTCGATAATCATCACTGATGTGTGTAAAGAAGAACTCCATACATCTTGCTACTCTCAATGCTCAACTCTCGTAAACTTACAACGCTATTGTGTAGCTCAGGTACAACCAAGTAAAGTCTTGATGAGTTGGAGGTTTTGATGCAAGCGACACTTTTGATAGTGGGTAGACATATTGATTGCAATTGACGATAGCATACCTGAGATTCGAAGAGAAGATGGTAGATCTCTATTCTCAAATTCTGTTCTCACAAGTCTGAGTAATATTAGTTAAGAACGTACATGTTCATGAAGTGGTCTCTATACAATTTATTCAGGCTTTGTCAAAACTGCCTTCTTCTTCTTCTTCATTCCAGATATCTCCCGAGAAAGCCATTGGAGCACATTGCAGTCCTCTAATGGATGCTGCTCTTGCTGATTCGCGAAGACTGAGCATTCTACTACGACCTTTGGGGCTTTCCAAATGCCTTGTATCACCGTCGCTTCTCCTCTTGTTGTATATTGCTGTTGGTTTATCATGTGCATCTCCATCGGATCGTCTTCTATGTTTAAATTTTTCAACTAGAGGTGTTGATTCATCAGATACTTCTATTTTGTCTTTCGATTCATCTTTCCCATCGTCATGATTAGGCTCACCAGCGTTGATAGTTGCAACTAATACTACAAGACTTAGCAATGGAGACAGTATTGCCATTGGTGTAAACTCTCTATTGTCCCTTGAGTTTGCTACCTCCTGAGGAGTTCTTAGACAATAGTGAGTTATCCAAGGTGGTGCCAAAAATCCACCAATGGATGACGACATAGATAGTAATGCCTGCATTGTTCCTTCATAACCTGCAAGTTGTGGAGTAGCATCTACTGCTGCAGAGAATAGCGATCTGTTTGGTGCACCGAGAAATGGAAAAGACCCTGCTCCGACGAATACAGGCAGGATAAAGAACGCCCAATATACTCCGCGATACCACAGCATATATAGCATAAAGTAACCAATTGTATTGCCCACAAGGCCCGATACTAATAAAATGAAATCACTAAAGCCTATGTTGGAGAGCTTATGCACACTTGCCATGCCAACAAAAACTAACACTGCCATTACTCCTAGTACATATGATACTTGTACTGGACCCCATTCGAAAATATCAAAAGATGCAGGTGCCACAGCCGTTTCTATAAATTGCCAATTAAAGTTGAATACAAAAATGGTAAGGAAGGGAACGCTTATGTGTGGATTCTTCAATATACATCTAAACATCATCAGCCACTCAGACTCTTTATCTTCATCTGTATCACTATCACTATCTTCCACTGATTCTAAGTCAGGGAGGTATAAATGAACAATGATGCCACTGAATAGATTGATGATAACCATTATTAATCCCACTGTATTAAGGTAATCAAAATGTATACCAAATAAATAAAATTCTACATCTGATATGAAGGCCGAGAAGATGGGCGCTATTGACATTCCAACCATTTGTACACCGCCCAAAATTGCTGTAACAGATGTTCGTTGACTTGGTTGGCATGCTCGGGCGACATATGCAAACCCTAAAGCTGAGTTCGCACGTCCTAAACCTCCTAATATCCTCCCAAGTGCTACAGCTGCTAAAGCTGTTTGATGATTAGTGAAGGATGGAGCAATTGCATAAAATAATCCCCCAATTACTGAGAGTGATATCGATACCATGTAGGGTACTTGAAAATTGTATGCATCTGACCATCTCCCAAGTATTGGTTTACCACAGAATGAAGTGAATGAATATACAGACAATACAAATCCATAAAAGTCCTGTGATCCACCTAAAGAAGTGACATAGAATGCAAGTGAAGGCATGACGATCATAAATGATATACTATCGACCAAGGCCAATGTTGATAGTGCAAACACAAATGGTTCCATTATAGTTGTTTGTTGATTTGTTTGGAAGAAAGGCCCAATATATACTATCAACTACTAATAAATGAGTAATGAGTAATACTATTGCCGATTTGTTTCTGAGATAGGCCTATGCTATATTATATCCAGGCTACTCAAATTTTATCTCGGTAAAACTTTATCTTGTGCATACCAGTAATACTAAATCTATGAAATAAACATCCAATAATGGAGAAGATGGTATGGTACTTATATTCAGTTTGTGGCAACCTGCTTAAAAGGAGGCCGTCAACTCTTTTACTTTTCAGGGCCGTATAGGATACCCCTTCGGTATCCTTAAAATCCTTTATTTCTCTTTTTGCAATAATTTGCAATGACTCACAAAAACATCTCTTCAGTTGCCATACTTCATACTTGTATCATAACCCCATATCCACAGTATTGGTTTATTATTTAGTATATCATTTATACAAAAGATTGGTAGACCATAGTTGGTTTATTTAGTTCATCATTTCAGTATGTTGAGAAAACACTCCCTGATCATACCCTCGTTGATAATAATATTGTCATTGGAGGAGGTTCAATGCTTTACTCCTGTTATACCTTCAAGTAGACAAAAGAAAAGGAAATTGCAAGTAACTACATTAAAATCAGAGACAGCTACTACAACACTTCCTCCAATTGACAAAACTGAATTATCAAAATTAGACAAATGCCAATCTCGAACAAGAGCGAGCAAGATTATCAATAATGCATTATACCCTGAACCTAATCAGGAAGAAGTCAGTAATAGATTATTCAATTCAATTTCAATACCAAAACAAATGTCTACAAAGTATATATCATATGCTGAATTGGCATTACAAACACGAACAATTAATAGCAAATATAAGATATTAGAATTGATTGAACAGAATGGTGATAGAGATATTGATAGATCTTCATTGGCAGTATTATGTGTATTTATATTTGGATCTTCTTCTGCTATATTGGCTCAACAGTCTGCTGATTTTCTACCCGATATTGTTCGGTGGTTAGTGGTGTTTCTATTATGCTTCTCTCCGTTGATATTAACTGGTATTGGATTAGCAGTGCCAGAGCAATTATCTTCTACATTGGTTGCAATACAACGAGAGATATTCCCGTCATATAGAAAAAGAATGATTCAACATGAGGCAGGTATGTTATGTATGTTATGTTTGTTTGTTTGTTTGTTTGTTGTAGGTTCTTTACAAGATACTTCCATGAATCAGTAACTCATCTACAATATATATACTTCAGGCCACTTTCTTGTTGGGTATCTGCTTGGTTGGCCAGTCAAGACATATCAAGCTAGTAATGCAGTTAAGAATGCTGTTGAATTCTACCCGCTTGGAGATGACGATGTTGGACTTGAAAGAGCTTCGGCGTTGGGGTTCGATAGAAGAAAGAGCAGTAATAACATTGAAGAAGAAATCAATGTATCTGGAAGAAATACAATGAGTGAAAATGACAAACCATACTATTCAAAAGATGGACTTGGTAGTTCGGAGTTGGAACGATCTGTATTCCGTGATGGTGATGATTCTATAGATACATTTGCTCTTTCAGGAGATGATGATCCAAAAGCTTCGTGGCCATTTAGAGGGTTTGATGAAGAAACACTAGATAAGCTTGCAATCATAAGTGTCGCAGGTGCATGTAGTGAAGTACTGGCTTATGGTAATGCAGAAGGCGGTGTTGCTGACCTGCTTCAGTTACGAGGTATATATGGAGCGGCAGCATCACCCACGAACAAAAATAATGACAAAATAGACTCATTTGGAACTTTCAATGATGATGCAAAAGAACGACGATTACGACGAGATCGTGAGAATGGGAGTGGCATGGATGAGAAGGAGATGGACAATAGGACAAGATTCGCGTTAGGCTTTTGTTTAGGTATACTGCGCCAGAATTTAGGAGCATTAGATGCACTAGCTGCGGCAATGGAAGAAGATGCAAGTGTTAGTGATTGTATACTGGCACTAGAAGAATGTTCAAATGTGAGTGGATATACATTACAAGGGGACTACGATAAGATAAGAAGAGAGAGGTTTCGTGCTGAGCAGCGTGGCTTGGGAAGCTGGGTAGAGCGCACATTTTTGGGTGGTAGTAAAACAATTGACGTTGAAGATTCAAGTGTTATTGAAGGTAAAGGGGGAGGAGACAGAAGACAAGGATTTCAACTCCAGGGCGATGATGTGTTATATGCGGCTATAGCAGTAAGCTTTTGTTTCTTCGTTTGGGCATCTAACGGAGGACTGTCACTACATTAATGATCGCAGCTGGAGAAACATCTTTACAATGGCTGATGTCACTACAGAAGAAAATGACCCAAGCATCGGCATTGATTAATGGCTTGGCCGGTGAGCGTACTCGCTGGACTGAGGACGCGGCAAACTTTAGTGATCAGAAGAAACGATTGGTTGGTGATTGTGCAATTGGATGTGCATTCATGAGCTACTGCGGTCCATTCAACCAACAATTCCGAAACTACATGATTAATGACAAGTTTACTGCCGATTGTCTCGTTCGACAGGTCCCTGTAACACGTGATCTCGATGTTATATCCTTTCTCGCAGATGTGGGTACGATTGGTGATTGGCAAATTGACGGACTCCCAACGGATCCTCTATCTACACAGAACGGTATACTTGTTACATCGTCTTCACGGTTTCCTCTCTTAGTCGACCCTCAAGGCCAAGCACTTCAGTGGATACAGAATAAGGAACGTTCCAACCTACCAACCTTCAACGGGCAAAACATAGTTGATGTGTCTGATCCAAAGCTCAAAGACAAATTGGAGTTCTGTATGGGAGATGGCAAGAGTCTCATCATTGTTGGCGTAGAGGATGAGATTGATCCGATGCTAGATCCTGTCCTAGAAAAGGAAATCATCAAGAAGGGTTCTAGGATGTATGTCAATGTGAGCGATAAAATGATGGACTACGATCCAAACTTTAAAATGTACTTTATTACAAGGTTGGAGAAACATCTTTACAATGGTGAAATTAGTTGGGATACCTTCCAATTCATGGTGTCGGATGTACAATATGGTGGCAAGATTACTGACAGTTTAGACGTGAGACTTTTCCGTACATATACCAAGGAATGGCTAACAGAGAGAACTTGTGAAGAAAACTTCTCTTTCAACCCATCATCTCCGATATTGAAGATGCCATTTGAATATACTGTTCCAGCTTTTCCTGAGCATTCAGACTTTAGAAAGTACATTGAGCGTTCCCTGAGCTGGACTCCCCTGAGACCTTCGGGTTACATCCAAATGCCGACTTGACTTACTGTGTCAAGGAGGCAACGGCGTTGTTCAAGACACTTGGGGAGACTCCAACCCAAGGGTGGCGGAGGTGATGGTGGTGTATCAAGGAAGATGTTGATAAGTTCAGATAAGGCTCGGTTTAATTAGTGATTTTGATATTTAGTACAAAATGAACATGTACGTTCTTAGCAATTATGTCTACTTTATAAAGCTATCTATTCCACGTTCTTCTTTCAGGACCATTGCCACTTGAAGGTGCACGTCCTGTTTCTACATCTATCAGTGGTTGTCGTTCACTATCTTGTCTGTTATTATTTCCATTGTTGTGATTATCCTCTGATTGAATCGAATCACTCAGGGGCAAACTAGGAACTGATATTTTAGTATCTATAGTCTCCTCATCACTTCTATTTCGAATAAGTTTGTTGCGTTTATTCTTCTGCTTTTCTAATCCTGCAACAAGTAACCCTCCTAGTACTAATATAGCGCCAACTGGATATCTCCAATTACTCTCCTTTGGAAATATGACAAAGCTTAGTATTAATGTCATACCTTTTCGTGCCGTGCCGACAAATACGGCTGCAACACCTCCAAACTTCTTGACAACTGCAGTGTGAGCTGAAACTGCAACGTGACTTATGAAGATGTATGCCAAAATATAAAGGATGAAGGTATGTCTTATACTTCCTACTGAGTTGACATCTTCCTCAGTTATACTATCATTTTGTTGAGATATTATTGTTGAATTTGTACTTATGTCAATGTCACTTTCTCCTGTAAAGTAATTCACTTTATGTATCGGCTTTCCCAGAATAAAATGTAACATACCAATCAGATCACCACTCAGGAATGCACTTATACTCTGTACAGCCAAGGTATATATATTGGTAAAGAACATAACCTCACTCTTACTGGCATCATATGTTCGAAATAGTTTTTCTTGTGCATTCGGTAGTACAGCATCAGCAAATACTGATAATGTAACTAATGTTAAACCAAATGGATGGAATTGTGGTTGGCTAAGACTCCAATCACCACTAGCAAATGTGATTAAACCAACACATACCGCTAATGCACTACCAATCTCTATCAAAGTAAATCTACCATGATTTCCCATTATATATGCCATAACCATTGTCGGTAATAACTTACAACTCCGAAAAACAACCTTGGTTGGAAAATTTATATAATTCAAACTCCAAGATGCTAAACTTGAACTTAGTAACAAACAAAATGTCAATGGTGGATAGGCACGCCATGGTGCCTTGCGTTCTTTTTTACCTTCACCGTTACCAATGAACGGTATTGATGAACGTTCTATACCACTAAATAAAGTAACACCCAATACCTCCATCCATCCTAACATAACGCCAAAGTGAAACCCCTCAGTATTAATCATTGCCTCTTGTAATACATTATGTATACCAAAGAAGAAGAAGACACATAATGCTAATAAAATAAATTGGATTGATTTTGGTAATGTATCTATATGATTCGATAATATTGAACCGATATTATTGGAATTGCCATTACCAGAAGAATTTGCAATAACTATTGATGTACGTGTTAAATGTTTTGATGGTGTTGTTGGGCATTCATCATTGTGTTCTGGTATTGGTGAGAGTGGGGGTGCCATAATATTATTATTTGTTTAAGTATGTGTTGCAAAATTTGATGCACCGTCTTATGTTCGTCGCTAAAACTTCCTGCGATGCCTACACTAAAGAATCAATACAGCACTTCGATGATATACCCGCTGCCGCAGTTTAAGAAGCTGCCTCCTAGGTATGCGTATGTTATGTCTCACAGCTCACACCACTATCTACTATTACTTATTTTGCGGCATGCAAAAGTGAAGTAATTTTGCGAAGGAGTGATGCGACATGAGGGTCATTTATCACTCCCTATTTGATGTGTTTTTCCGATCAAGTTACTGTGTGTGATCTATATAGAGGCCTAATATCCGGCGGCAATAGCAATATATTAATGTATAAGAAGTTATAGTGGTGACATCTTCTGCAAAAATTGAGTCGCAATTGTTAGAGATCGAGCGAGCAAACATATAAAACAAATACAACGCATAAGTTTTTTTTTGCAATAGATAAAAATTATTATAATGGTATCAGCAGCCTCACGAGCAGCCAAGGCATTAGCCGGAGTTGGACGTAATCGTCCCTCACGATCAATGGGATCATCTAAAGCATCAGATGTTGAAGATGGTGCTGGAGGAGGACCGGATTGGATGGAATCACATAATTCACAATATGAAAGTTTATCTGACAAATTAGCAAAAGAGAATGCAGCAGAAGCAGCAGCTTTAGGAAATGATGATCCATCTAAAATGTTACGTAAAGTGCGATGGAATGAAACAGCAAAGTTAGCATCAACAATGGATGCAGAACACACGTTAAATAATCCCGAAGATGATCCAGATTATATCCCACCATCACCAATTGATACGTTGAGTGATTTATTTACAAAAAAGTATACAATGCCTATATTTCTAATTGGTGCTACTGTTATATTCCTATTGGTACATTTAGCTGGACCTAGTGATCATTCATTTGATAGATATAATCCATACGGGAGTAGTGGTAGTAGTGATGGCAGTAGTAAGACTGATGATAAAGGGAGTAAAATTAATATAGCATGGAGTCGACAGTTTAATGTAGATGCAGACGGAGATGAGAGTAAGTGGTCATATTTGTATTTGCATTATATGTTTATGGAGAATCTAATTGTTTTGTATGGAGTGCAATATGTATTATATACATCCTCTTTTATACTTCAATACTAACTTTAATCTCCTTTTCAATCTTTGTTTACGACTCAAGTCTTTGAATTAACAGAAGATATAGATAAGGATTCAACACATGTCCCAACAGTTGCTGTTATGAGTCACAGTACTCCCAAAATTGCGCCATTATCAGGTGCACAACCTTCCATGATCGGCGTCGAACCGGGATGGGTACTAATACCAACACGAACTGGACAACTTGGTGGATTATTAGCAAGTGACAGAGAGGATAATTCTCCTACTACATTGAAATGGGGATTTGGACCTGGCGTACCAACGCCTGACCCAGCCCTTTTGTTACAGCATGGCATGGCTGATGATGGATCACAGACAACACTAAAATGGAAAGAAGGGGAGGAGAATAATGGTAGTCCAACAACATGGAATTATCCACCCGGAGTCCCAACACCAGACCCTGCACTTCTAATTGAGATTGCAGGTGATGACGGATCACCCACTACTTTGAAGTGGAATCTAGGAGAAGGCGTCCCGACCCCGGACCCTGCTAACCTTGTTGATAATGGCAGTCATACAACATTGAAATGGAAGTCCCGGTGATTTGACTACTTCATTTGAACTTTATGTGCCTATATTTAAATGCCTTCGCAAACCACATGCACTAACAGAAGTTACTTTCATCTCTCTTTATTTCCATAAACTGTCATAACGCGCATCTTCCAGGGTCTTTCCCCGATGGCGAACCCACACCCGACCCTGCGCTTTTAGTTGCCGTTCCTGAACCTATTGTCTGGAAAGTCCGCGTTAGTTTGTTTTCTGATATGAATTCGTGTGTTCAGTATCAAGTCTCGACGGCTTGGCTGTTTTATTGACCTTAGTTTGTCTTTATTGATTGCCCTTGCATATCATATGTACTAACATATGTTTTAACCTCCTCTCTTTCATCATCATAAACTGCTATAACGCGCATCTTCCAGGGGATATCCTCCCGGCATTCCGACGCCTGATCCGGCGCTGTTAACTGGAGGACTTGTAAGATTAAGAAATGTGTGTGTGTCTTTACCCACACTGTACTTTCTTCACTCACAAACCTTCTTTTCTATCTATCACCACAGATCGAGACTCCTGTTGTAGAATGGGGATATCCACCGGGAGTTCCGACGCCAGATCCGGCGCTTTTGGTCGGCGAACCAGGAAAGTCCGCGTTAGTATGTTTTATGTGT
>Ga0214481_100226_pt1 | contig 29662 bp, 21 predicted proteins | sample M1_20Mar14CPVII9_4_FD_165057 | JGI IMG/M metagenome (GOLD analysis project Ga0214481, IMG submission 165057) | Marine eukaryotic communities from Monterey Bay, California, United States - M1_20Mar14CPVII9sort6BwellG10 | ecosystem: Environmental > Aquatic > Marine > Unclassified | place: USA...
AGGAAAGGGAGGCGCCAAGCGTCATCGCAAGGTCCTTCGTGACAACATCCAGGGCATCACCAAGCCCGCTATCCGTCGTCTAGCTCGTCGTGGTGGTGTTAAGCGTATCAGTGGTCTCATCTACGACACCGCTCGCGGGTTCTTAGGGGTACGGGCATTTCACCGCACAAAAATAATACGGGCTTATGGTACAAATTCTTGCGAAGAAACCACTTTACTAAGTGGCGTGTTTACACACAACTTTGATCGCCGCCGCCGCCGCTGCTATGAACGGCCGGCCACCCGTCAACCTCGTCCCAATGGTAGTTCAAGACATTGGATGATCGGCCATATGCAGGAATACACGCATATCCTCTGGTTGCTTCTTATAATTATTGACCTTATATTACCAACAATTTTAGGGTGTATCGACCAGTTCCTAGGCAGCCTACTCGACGATAATAATGCCCTCAACAATGAAACAACGACACCCCGTATTAGTATTAATATATATGAGGCTGCCTGGGTTTTAGGTGGTGTCGGTCACCGAATACGACCACCAGGCTGCAGAACGTTGACGATTTCTCACTCATCAACAGACGATGATGATATGAGAAGGGCTCTAATGCCATCAATGATCGATTTAATGGCGTAGGTGGTCATCTGTTACTACTACATTCGATATATTAAGAGTGCTGTTGATCCGGTGTACGTGGAGAAGGTGTGGCATCGTGGAATAGTCCAATAGGAGGAGGAATTTGAGTTGTCAAAATTTCGAATTTTAATGGGTGGTGGGGTATGTCATGTAGGACGTGGAATCACCGTCCAAATGTGAGACTTTTCGGAACTTAAGCTCTGTGATAGTATTGGAAGAGCCTACCACGCGGGGATTGGTACTAGGGCACTGTTTGGTCGCATATTGTGGCAGGGTATCTCAAGCCATGAGGATATTGTCGGATTGCAATTTCGAGGTGATTATGTGATATTGTGGGAAGTATAACGGCTACAGCAGTAAAATAAGACCCCCACAGTCTACCTAACTATACATAAGTTGAATAATGATACTATTACGCTATACCAGACGTCAATAGAAGTAGTTTAGTGATCATATTAGTGTAGGGGGTATGAAATGTGTCGTTTTTAGTAGAATGTGAAAAAGATATATAAGATCTTCGACAAACGTGGGGCTTTTCGGAACTTAAGCTCTTTGATATGTGAGGAAGCTTATATCCAAAAAGCCTCACGTTTGTCAGATGTTTAATACTCCTATATGCCACCATCCTATAGTATGATTTGCCGTAATAACTCTCATGTTAAATGAGGATACCATGATATTCCCTAGAAAATTCAACGACCGGTACTCGTTGGAAGCCTATGTTGTTCCGGCGAGCGGTGACGAGGAGACCCGTGGTGTACTTAAGGTATTCCTTGAGAACGTCATCCGTGATTCCGTCACCTACACTGAGCATGCTCGTCGTAAGACTGTCACTGCCATGGACGTTGTCTACGCCCTTAAGCGTCAGGGAAAGACCCTTTACGGATTCGGTGGTTAAACAACCAACCGTCATCTGTTTATCTTTTCATGACACATATGTTGAGTGTGGATTGAGATGTATCATGGCAACATGATGTGTCTCTATCTACATCTTGATATACAAACCGGATTTTCTAAAATCCACCCATCTATCAAAGAACATATATTGCAGCTCGGTCACTTTATTTATTCTCTCTATCTTTTCACGTGCACCGTCTTAGGTTTAACCAAGTTTACCACTTAATGAGTACAATCTACCCCATAGCGCTCCAACATCTATGTATGGAGCTACGTACCTTCATCATACTTGTGCTGTTGTTCACATGGTCGTTGTGTGGTGGTGGTTAAGATAGGTGCATAAAGTAAAATTTCACATGACACATAAGAAATATTGTACAAAAGCTAGCACCATCTCTTCACCTACTGCATAGTGCCTCCTCAAGGTAGCATCTCCAACACTTTGAATAATCTGTGTACCTACTATGTACATGATCATGACCCAACTCTATCTCTATCAAAACTTATCTCTAAAAGACATCTTAAAGGTAATTATGTAACAACATTAAGGGCGCTTACTATCGTATATTCTCCATACTATACTTCATATATCCCAATCAGAGTCATAAAGAGCATACTTGGGTACATTGCGCGTCAACAAGACCCAAGCTGAATCATCAAAAGTCGCGGGTATCTGACCAGAGACTCTTTCATCAATCTTCCGACAGATGTTACCATTGTTGAGAAGAGCATCTTCGTAGTCTGCTGTGGCTTGTTTGACCTGTAACTTGTACTCGAAGCCCGGGTTCAGTGCTGTGCCATCTGGCAAGTCAGCACGCCCTCGTATTCTCTTATCTTTGTACTCTCCGAATGACTTTGTCATATAATGATGAAGAACAGCAACATCAGTAGGACCACCGACATTGAAAGCACCCATGAAAACCTTGCCGTTCGTATCATGTTGATTGCCATTGAGCATCGGGAGTGTTGGATAATGAACATGAGGCGGCTCTGTCATGTTCATATCGCTGAGCTTCACTATACTTTTGATGTGCATGTTAACTTCTCGATCTCTGTAGACAAATCTTTTTGTCACAGGCAATGGTTCATATGTTGTTTTACCACTAGGACCAAACATATACCAGTTCACACCAAGCGAACCACTCTCCACATGTTCTTCCAACAGAGCATCAATAGTATCATGCTTATTTAATACGATGAACTCGTCCACGTCCCAAAATGCAGCCCACAGCTTGTCTTTGCCATGTTTTCCATCCAGTGTATTCTTTGCACAGTCCAAGTATGCATCACCCTGTTTGCCCATGCCTGGATAATGTATGACAGCAACTCTATCTCCTTCCCTCTTCTGTTTCCATTGCTTTAATTGATGTTTTTCAGTATTGTCGTATATGATAATCTTTCCGAAACCTATACCGAGATGGTAATCCACGAATTCGTCTATATAGGGGGTTTCATCCATTGCTATAACACAGAGCACTGCCTTGCCGCTAGGAGTATTTGATCTATCATTCTTCTCATCAATCTGCTCTTTAATGGTGGATATTCGTTGATCTTTTACCATGTTTGGGAATTGTGATAAGTGCCAACTTGCCTCTCGACTTGAAGGATTGATCTTCAATGTACTTTTGAAATACTTTAATGCTTCCGACAGGTTATCTCTTCTCTTTTCAAGTATACCCATTTCATTGTAGAGTTCTACAATCAGTGTGCTAAACAATGGATCAATTTCATTATCATCTTCATCATGAACTCCAATATACTTTTTACCAAACTTTTCTGCAAAGGCAAGATGTTGTAGTTGTTTATCCACATCAATCTTGCCCAGTATTTCTCTTTCTTTTCTCGTCAATAACATTGTATGTTCAATCAAGGTACGAACTAGACCAATACATTTAGAGATATCACTACCATTCTTCTTTGAGCAATGTTCCAAGTACTTGTTCTTTGAGTGCTTTACATCTTCAGTGTAGTAATATATTTTCCGTTTTCCATTATCATCTGCTTCGGGACATCGAGAATGATCAATACCGGTACCTATTGCATCATCTGTGATCCATCTTTGTATCTCCTTTACCACTAATGGCTCTTTGGCAAATTTGTCGAGTAATCCTTTCATAGACAAGTATTCTGATTTCCATTCTAAACCGATATGATGAAATACATCTACCATTTTTGATTCTGTGAACTCTACTAAGTCGTTCACTATCAAAATTCGACCGGGAAACTTCTTCTTCATTTCATATACAGTTTGAGTTGTAAGATCGTATTCTTCATGTGGTATGCTATTCCCGCTATATCTTCTCCATAATGCATTCAAGTCATCATAATTAGTCATTGTAACAATCACTGGCACTCCTGGAGTTTTAGCAAGAACCTTCTCAAAGTATTCTGGATAAACATATCTTGGAGTAGAATCAAACATATACGATGGCTTTGAACACTCTTCGTCACTATTCAGTTTGTTAAACAGATATGAACGGTGTCTTAATACATTGTACATATCCAAAAAGTTGGTAGAGTTCTGTATATTCTTCATTGCTTTAATATCATCAGGTTGCAATCTGTAATTCTCAATAGTCATGTTTGAAGTAGCACTATTCCAATCGAACCATGGTAATATACTATCAATATCTTGTGGTGTTGGAGCAAGTAGGTACCCTGTCTCATATGCTCCGATAATACATGGTGCACTGGCTAATATTCTTCCAACTTTGGTAGATCCAGAATGTTCAAGACCGGTTATAATTGCACGTAAGCCACTACCCGATATATCTCTTTTGCTATGAGTCTGGTGTTGATCAACATACATTGTTTCAAGTTGACCATAGTGATTGGTGTACTTGTTATACACTAACCTATTCAATCTCGCTACATTCTGCAGAAGAGAAACAACCACAATGACTAATACCAACTTGAGTATGGTATAATAATATGCATCATTCTTCTTCACCTTCTTATATGGCATTGGTATCATCTCAGAAGGTTCAGCTATCTCGGAAGGAGGACAGCTATCAAAACTGATGTACTGGCTATATTATTAGTAGTGAGATCAACAGTTGCTATATTATCGTAGTTGTTAGTTTAAGAGTTTAGTAAGTACCAGTTTTAGCACTAAATCAGGACGGTCAAAAAGGAATATTTAGCTAGCTTAATCAGGACGCTCACTTTGGTCGCCGATAATTCTTTATCCGTTCATATTGGGCGAATTCTGATGAAATACTAGTGAAAGCTTAGATGATTCCGCGTCGATTGATGTGCCATATGTGGTTGTTGCTATCGATTAACATATAACTACAGCTAGTCAAAGTCAGCACTTTGAAACTTTTTTTGATTTTTTCGCTTAACATAAATAATCCACCCCTACGATGGTCAATACTGACGCCATAGAGGTGCCGCCGCCGCCATCTCTCGTCCTCAGCGTACGCCTCACCTCCCTAGGCAACATACTAACGGTATAGGAACCTTCATTCGTCATATAAACATGGATATTGACCTCCTTGCTACACCCCCACCAGCCTGAGAAATTTTGATGATGACGACGGTCACCTCTGATTGTATAATAACTCGTTCAAATGGGTAGAGCATCCGCCGCCCTCGTGTATATTGGACTTCAACAACACTATCAAGAGGTTTTTGACGCAATTGCAATGGTTGGGGCGTAGTAGGTGGCTAGGAGACAAGGATAGCACTACAACTCATCATTCGATTAAGTTGATAATTGGTAGTTTGGGCGGATTAAATCATCTCCTGATCGATATCAGTACCAAAAAATCATTACATAACAATCAACATTGGTAGTAGGGATATTGTGGCCGGTATATAATGGTTGTAGGGCGCTCATTGGACGTATTAACCTCTCTTCTTATTAATTTTGTTAATTGTAAAAACTTGGGTGCTGACAAGGATACGGCATTGAGGGGCGAGTTATACCATACCACAAACAACAACAAGGCTATACATTGTAGATATGGAGTATATAAAGGCGTAGGAATGTCTATTGCATGGATTGGTAATACATACTCGTCATAATAGACATAATAATAGAGCACAACTTGACCTCGGATCATTTAATTTTGATCCAATAGCTAAATTTAAAGGTAATTCACACAATTTTCTTCCTCGAGTACCTTTATGAGTCAAAATTTTTCCATCCGTCCTGATTTAATACTAGAGGATACCACTAGTATATTGTATATCATTGCAACAATAACCAATATCAATTCAATTCCTCCTAGGAATATTTAGCTAGATGCATTAGGTAAAGATATTGGGTGGTGGTTTGATCCAGAACATCAATATTTAAAAGTTAGGACCTCAGTGTCCTGATTTAGTGCTAAAACTGGTACATACAATAAAAAATGTTTATGCCCTTTCTGGTATCCTTTTATGAGAGGCTTAGTACTCAGTATCACTTACTCATACTATATTGTTATGTACCGGTGTGGTTTATTGATGGTGTAGAAGAAGACGAGGGCATATATTTCTTTGCAAACAACAGCCAGCTGATATATAAGGTGAGAATGGCGTGTTTTATATCTACCCTCGGGGGTTGTCTACACAGAGGTCTAATAAAAGAGACACAAGATGTTCATTTTTTACAGTGCATGCACCATAATTAAATATCACTAACAGCAATACACAACTCCTTAACTTAGTTATTAAGAATACACTACATTAAGCAGCATGAGTAGCACCACCAAAAAGAAGAGATCGGCAAAGAGTACCGATGACTCCAGAAAGAAACAGAAAGATAAACAAAATATTGAAGATGAGATGCGAAAGTATGAAAGGGATGTTATGAACAATCTACAGGCCATTGTCGATAAATTAACTCGGCAAGTCAATAAAGACTGGCACAATGGATACGAAAAGCAGGCTGTTACTACAGGAGAATGGTTCATGGCACTTAGACTTCCAGTACAAAAATTATTAGATATTGGAATTAGAGAGAAGAGTTGTCTAAAACAGTGCAATGAGTTGCTTAAGATATTATCGACTTCATGGAAAGATTTGAATGAAGTTGAAAGTAGAGTTGAGGTGAAGACAATGTTGGGTGAAACATGTGACCACCTTAGCTTCAAAGTTCAAGTGCCATGGTCGAAAACCCCTATGGATATATCAACTAACCGCTATGGCTCACAGGCAGAAGATTTATTTGCGTACATTTGGAATGCATTACTTCGTACTCACGCCTCATTGGAAGGTACGGACGAGAAGTTGTTGCTACAATGTATCAAAGATGCGTCAGACAATAATGGAAAAGAGGTCAAGTTTGATGGGCATTTGTATGATCCATGGGCAGTAAATGATCCAGAAGATGAACCAGATGCACCTGATGGAAAGGCTCTCGCTTGCATCATTAAAGAAAAGGAAAGTGTGTGGAAGGCATTACCCAAAACCTACACTCGTTAGGGGCAGTGTGTAAAACCACTCTATGTATTCATTATCAAGGTAAATCTGTGAGGTAAATTTGTGGTATATGGTCGCTACTGACTATACGTACAGGAAGCAGCTTACTAAGCACTATATTCTTAAGCTCGATCTTAACTTAGCAATTAAGAATACGCAACATTACTCGGGACGACTACCTTTTGGCCTGTCCGATAATATCCTAGACCTCTTTCACCTAGTTTGAATTCAAATCCTCCTTTTCTTCCAATCCATTTCAGACTTGGTGTAAAGTCATCATCGCCTGGATATAACCAAAACAATACATGTATTAGAAACAATTTCAAGTATAGAAACACGAACACGACACCCAACTTACCTTTGTCAATCACACGGCCACTGGCATCTAATTCAACAACATCAAACTTTGTCTTGAACTTGATGGCAGCTCTCACTCTTCCAGATGATCGTATGGATGCCTTGTCATCATTTGCCTTACCTTCCTCCTTCTTCACTCCAGTCAGTGCCTGCCTATTTCGCCATGGAAGTATTACATTACCACCTAGAACAGTGGCTTCATCATCACTTACAATAACAAGGCCGGATCTACGAAGAATCTCCGCCTCACGCTCTTCACGGGTGAGCTTGCGATCTTGCTGCTTTTCTCCTTTAGCATTACCTTGATCTGGCTCTTCTTCATCATCATGGAGAAGCTCACCAGCAAGGAGCTTTTGCCTATCAATTTCAGCTTCTTCTCGGGTCTTACGTTCTACTCCTTCACCTTCAATCTTATCCAAGGCACTTTCAAGCAAGGCAGCTTCTTCTTCCTCTTCACCCTTTACCGGAGATGACGTTTCTTCGTCTTCTTGTGCCGCATCTCCATCATTATCATCGCGCTTGCGTTTACGCTTATCTGGCACAGCCTCCACTTTATCCTCTGCTGCGGGTGCTGTTTCTTCCTCTTCCATATCAGCATCTGCTACGGCAGTCTCATCCTCTTTTGATTTGGCACTGGCTGCAGCAGCCTCTTCCTTCTTGCGTTGCATAGCCTCCATCTTCTTCTTTAGTTTGGCAAGCTTCTTCTTATTCTTGGCCTCTTGACGTTTGGGATCCGCCTCAATTAGCATTCTCCTTCGTTTCATGGCAGCAACTTTACCTCCATCATAAATGCCTTCGAAACAAATTGTTGGCAATTCCTTTACAGTGAAAGTTCGGGGCAGTATATCCATTCCAGGAACGAGAGGGCGGAATCTCGACAGTTCATAGTTTCGAAAGTTTGCAAGCTGTCTCTCCACATCCAATTGATCACCTCTCATACGCATTTGATCTACACGAAAACCGATAAAGTATGTAATTGAATTAGCACGTTGAGCATGTGTCAATAGGGATGTTCTGTCGGCTACACATGCATCAAACTTCTTTGGCCATAACTGAATCTTAGACAGTGGTAAGGATCGTCCTAACATGTCTGAAACAAGCTTCCTTAACCTTGACTCCACAAATCCAGCCCAACTTTGTGCATCTTGCTGTGAAGGTCCAACGATGCACAAACTCAAATAATTTGGATATCCAATAAAGAAATCAGACGGTTGGAATAGTTCTTTCCATATCTCACCATTTTCAATCTCTTCTTCATCTAATACGTCTCCCCGTTGATAATCTTTATACAACTTGTCAACAATACTATGTCCTCGACCAAACTCCTCTTGTAAGATTTGCAACGTCTGTCGACTAACACTTAATGTAGAATTCATGGCAGGATAGGCAGGAGTGATCATGGGCGCCACCTGTCTCATAGTTGCAGCCTGATGAGCATTCCAAACAGGCAATCCCAACTCTGCATCGTGTGGCTTCGTCAACATTACTGGATTAGGCCAACGCCAAGACTTAAACACCAAGAAGAACTTTCGCAATAAGCTTGCCGGGCATGCATTTGGATATAGTTGCAACACTAATGCCACGGCAATATTAATATTCACACCTCCCCAATAACCCATTTTATTGGAATACAACCCCCGACTCTTGGCCCATTTACGAACTAATCGTACGACAGTTAGAAATGTTTGATATCGTTGATCTGTACCACTAACAAAGGCTGCAATTAAATTGGTAACTCTTGGACCATTCAAACTCTTCTCAGTGGATGAATCAACACCACTTAATACTAAATCATTATCAATATCAAAGTTGGAAGGTACCGATGGGGTATTCAATCTAGCAAAGAGTAAATCAATGTTAATTCCCTCCCAATCAAATGTTAGAATTGGTACTGCTGCATTTTCAACAGGTACAAAGTTGGTAACGTCTGGATGACGACGGATACGTTCGGCTAGACTATCGGGATCACGCAGGGGTACATCATTATCGTCATCATCCTCTCCAGTTTGTATATTGTTTGGTGGGATGTATCCACTACCAAAGAAATCATCCTTCGTGCATATATTGGGTGCTACAGCAATGGTATCTAAAAGAAAGATTCATTGCAGAAGATATGAGGGAGAGAGGTGAATACACACACACACACACATAACAGCCAAGCACTTACCAATATCAGCACCAGGTTCGTGCACACCCAACCTATAAGATAAAGAGTTATTGGAACATATGAGCACAAAGATCTTAGAAACACAGAGATAAAAACACTACACTACAAATTAAACACATACCTATAACTACCACTAGTCAACAACTCTCCTCCAGCACTTTCAACAGCATCAACATTCAACCCTTTCTTCAATGCAACACTTTGTACCCATTCACGATGTAATTTACCCATTTTAACTAATACTCTTTCACGTGTTCTAATTCCATCTTGTGATTCTAATGGTATATATGATGCGATATAGGTTGATAGTGTTTCATTAAATTGAAATTCGGGTGGTGTTGATGATGAGCCGTCGACTATTGGTAGGGCGGGAGAGATTTTTCGTCCTCCTATTGTTGTGGTTAGGTCAATCATTGATGTATATTGATGTGATATTGTTGAGGTTTTATACTGCTATCTTTTTGAGTAAATTCAATGTATCCTCCTAATAATAAATTGCCTTCAACGCTCCAACGTTATGCCCTTGCTTCAACTATATATAGAAAAGATATTATACTCCGTATACGGATGCTTCTATATCCAACTGTATCCAATCACAAGCCTAATATTGATATGCCTCTACACTGCCACTAAATTATTTACGAAAAATTTATGGCTAGGATACCGTTTTAAGACAACACTACATTAATTATCGTAAAACATCCAGTAACATCTCTAATCAATAGCGTCTATATTACAGCACCAACCACACCCTAAACCCAACCAATTATACCATAATCATCATGTCATCAAATCCATCTAAAATCGTTATACAGCCCAAAAAGAAGAAGAAGAAAAAGCCACTAATTATAGTATCCAAAAAGAAATCAACATCCATTGTTATCGGTGCACCTGATACTCAACAGCCACCATCACCTAATACAGTGGTACCTACCTCCTCTGCCTTTGGTACCAATAATAATACAACTACTAATAACAACAACGCTAAGGGAGGTAAAAAGAAGTCAAATATAATAATCAAACCATACAACAAACCACCGACATTACCTACCAACTTTTATGATACTAGTTTGAATGTATTAAAGACTTCACTGTATTGTGTATTGAGGCATGAGAAGGCTGTTGCCTCTTTATCTACAAATACCGGTGCGAGTAATAGTGTGAATAGTAGTACCAACACTGGCGGTGCTGACAGTAACGAGCGATTAATTGGCAGAGAGGAATTATACAGATCAGTTGAAGATTTATGTGTACACAAATTAGGTACAAAGTTATACTATGATATAGTTGCTATTATTAATGATAGTGCTGCTGAGATTATCCAACGATTGACTATTAGTGATGGTAGTGGAAGTGAGGGTAGTGGGGAAGGGGATTTAACTGCCATTAGTGAAAATGGTATTGTGGGGTATAATTCAACACAGTTAATTAATGAATTGAACTTAAAAGATGGTGGCACTACATCCACCACTTCCAATGAATCATCATTTACAAACAAGCGATATCAATTATTACAAAAATTACATGCTATATGTCGTCAGTCGTATGCTGAGGAGTATATAACATTCGTTCGGAGTATTTTCTTGGCATTGGATAGACAGTTTGTTTATTATTCCAATGTTGATTTGGAAGAGATTGGCAATAGTACAAGTGGGGTTGAGGAGAAGGGGAATTTAAAATTTGATGAATCAGCCATGGATATTGATATCCCAACATCATCATCATCATTAAATGATACCAGCACCACAAATAACAGCAGCAGTTCTCCACCAGGGGGTAATGTTATCGAACGTTCCTCGGCATCATCTAATAATTCACGTGTATGGAGTCTATGGGAAGTTGGTATTGCTAGTTTACGACAGCAAATGGTCAATTGTCCCACATCATCAAGTATGGATAGCGTCACACAAGATGATACTACCCTGTCAGTCCTTACTGCAATGATATTAACAACGACATATGCAATCCTATCTGAATATGATAACGATGACAACAACAATACAGCAAATACACAATCATCATTAATGATGGATAACTCACGTCCATTAATACGTAATTGTGTCCGCACAATTATTGACTTGGGATCATTACCATCATTACTCGAAGAGTTAATTGTAGTTGCATCTACAAGATTTGACAAGGAGGGACAATCATGGCAAATGAAATTAACCGAGGGTACCAAGTCTGCATCTGACTTTTTATTATTTGTGGAACATCGATTACGACAGAGTGGTGTTTTGTCTGGATATTACTTACCCAGTAATGTTGAGAGTGTTAATGCATTACGACGATTGAGTCAAGTTGATGTTCTTAAGGGTGCTGTACCTTTATCAACATCATCATCAAGTAGTAAGGAGGTTATAGTAACTTGGTCATCTGCCAACAATTCAACACGACGATTATTCCCTGCCATTATCGAGAAGCAATTGTTGGGACCAATGTTGTTAACACCCAATGCTGGTATATTAGAGTCACGTCACTTGTACCCCATGCTTGATGATTCAGATGTAGGCGGTGGTGGTGACATGGCTTGGAAGTCAAGTACGGGTGGTGCAGGGAATAAGAAGACGTATGAGAATGCAAAGCGATTGTATGGCTTGTGTTGGAGGATGACACAGTCAACTGCATCATCTGCAGTGTCATCTCCTAGTCAGCAGCCAGTAGGAGGCAATAAACATCCACCATCTGCATTAGATTTACTTCGATTAGCATTTGGCGAATATGGTCGTCTTCGTGGAGGTGAAATTATCAAGCAGGGAGTAACATCAGCTGGTGCTACCTCTTCCAATGTTAATACAAAAGAGTTGGAAAAGAAGATTATTCCCGATTTACTTGCATTTAAGAATCATTTGGCAGCACTGCATGAGGTGGCATTTCGAAAGGATGATTCATTTGCATCCATGCTTCGTTCGATACTTGATGATGTTTTGAATGGTTCAACGGCTGGATCTTCTTCAATGGCATCGGATGACAATGAGGGAGATGGGGGACGTCGTATTGCTGAATTATTAGCCAAGCATGTTGATATGCGATTTAAGGATACCAAGGCCTCTGCTGCTTCATCCTCTGGCAACACCAGCTCATCTAATTTGTTATCGGATGCCAATGAAGCGTTCCAAGCTGAGATACTCGCCTTGTTTCGTCATATACATTCCAAGGATGTGTTCGAAGCTTTCTACAAGCGTGATTTAGCCAAGAGATTGCTAACTGGACGGGCAGTTTCCACTGATATGGAACGAAGCTTCCTGTCCAAGCTCAAGGCTGAATGTGGAGCTGGATACACTAGTAAGATGGAGGGTATGTTTAAGGATATGGACCTGAGTAGAGAAATCATGGGAAATTACTCTGCCTATTCTGCCGGTGCAGGTGCTTCCATTGAACCGTCTAGTGGTGGCGGCAAGACACCGGATATGGATGTGCAAGTATTAACTACTGGGAATTGGCCAACGTATCCAAAATATCCGAGTATTATACTGCCACCCGAGTTGTTGGCTCAGCGATCCAAGTTTGAAAAGTATTATAATGACAAGTATCAGGGACGAAGGATTGCGTGGCAATATTCGTTGGGGAATTGTATTGTCAAGGCATCTTTTCCAAAGTCAGCAGCACCCAAGGAACTCATTGTTAACGTATGCCAAAGTTTGGTGTTGCTTTGCTTCAAGGATGGGGATGGCGAAGATGATCAAGGACTTACTCTTGACGATATTAGTAAGAGAACTGGCATTGATGACAAGGCAGAAATGGAAAGAGTACTGCAATCATTAAGTATGGGAAGAGAGGGAACACGTGTGTTAAAGAAGGTTGATTATGATTCTCCTACTCAACCTGCTTCCTCCTCCAGGGTGGATGGAGAATCACCAAGCAAGACAAAGAAGAAGCGTGTTCGAAGAAATGTCGGCCCATATGATCGCTTCCTCTTCAATTCTTCCTTCACATCCAACCAACGCCGTATTAGAATCACAAACATTACAATGAAGGAAACATCAGAAGAACGGAAAAAGACACATGCTGCCGTGAGCAAAGATCGGTTGTATTTCATCGATGCAGCTGTGGTTAGGATTATGAAAGCACGAAAGACAATTGATCACCGAGGATTGATTGGGGAGGTCATGGCTCAGCTCAAGTTCCCAGTAACGGCAGCAGATATTAAGAAGCGAGTAGAGAGTTTGATTGAAAGAGAATACATGGAAAGAGTTGAGAGTGACAGATCCAAATATAAGTACCTGGCCTGATAACTTGAGGGAACTGTACATTAAAGAGCATCTTACAATCTAAGTATTAGTTTACAGAGTAATGTTCAATCATCATCGTAGTCATATTCTTCACTGCCCTTATCCATTTGTCGGCCAACATACTCTTCGAACGAGGGCGTGAATGTTAATGGCTTGCCTTTGTTCCATTCTTCGAGTTGAGGTACAAGATCAGGGAGTCCCCAATCCTCAGTGTTGCGCAGATATATAGTTTGCCGTGCTTCGTTATCGCTTAGTCCTCTCATCAATGTAAAGGTATCTTCTCCATCCTTGTTATTCGGCTTTGAATGGACAGTGTCTGGCTCCAGTTGACTTAACAGAGTAGTAGGTGTTGGATTGTCTACTGTTTCAATATCCTCCTCATCATCTTCACTGTCATAATCAAAATTCGATTCGTAATCAGTATCTTGCTCATCAAAATCTAACTCATCATCATTCTCGTCATCTTCCTCATTGCGAGTTTGAAGTTCAAAGATTAAATCTCGCAGTTTCTCGGCACGTTGCTTTCTAACTTTGATTATTTCTGCTAATGATAGTTCTAATAGAGTAGTTATCTCCATGGCATGATGATTTATTTGTTCATCTTCGATCCAACCCTTCACAATATCTAATGCCTTTAACACATTATCTTCACCCATTAAATGTACTAAATCTATATTTCCTTGTGTATCACTGGAATAGTCAAATATTGCCTGCCACCCTCGAAGAAGACTCATTGCGTCTTCACATCTTCTCGCCTTTAAAAGAGTAAGAAAAGGCTTAGACAATAAATCTTCTGCAAGACGATGAAGCTCTTCACCAGAAACTATCTTTAAAGACAATCTTGCAAGATGTAGTATTTCTAACAATTCCCGTACAAGTGAAGATGTGTTGTTCTTCAAGACTGTTTCCTTTGATTGATCAAGCTCCTCAGAGTTTGAGACGATTGACTCATTAATATCCTCAGCTTGGGCATACTCAGATGATGATAATGATACATTAGTGGAAGTTAGTAAACGCCCCATAGCCAATCGTTGATAAAGTGGCCTATGGATAAGCAATCCCAGCTCCTCAGCTCGACGTGATAAGTGTATACCTCTTTTAGTTGTTTTGGCGGAATATAAAGAGCTGTCAAATGAAAGTGACTCATCTTGAGAAGAGTTGAGGGGAGGCAAACAACTCTCTACCATTTTGATGAATACATGATGCAATTGGGACATTGACTTGGCAGCTTGTAGTAACTTTTCTGCAATTGCCCCCTCATCTTTATAGAGCACTTGTTGTTCCCCAGATTCTTCTTGACGTTTATGTTGCTCATCTAATAATGCACCATGTAAGCTTTGTACCATCTCTAAATATCTTTCCAAGTCTAAGGAATTGGTCAATATCAAAAAGTAATCTACCATTGCAACTACCTCCTCATCACTCGTTGATGTTGTACTTTTATCTAACAAAGCCTGTGACTCTGTATAAATCTGATGGAAGAGTTCATGTGCATCTTGTAATTCAATCAATAACCTTTTATTTGTATTGATGGTGCGACGATTTCTCCTCTGTTCGAGAGTATCTTCTTCTATATCATTATCATTGACTATCAAAGGATTGGACTGGGAAGTAATACTTTGAGATTGCATTTGCATTTTAGATAATAAAGTTGGTGCAGTTGCTGCTGTTGATGTATGTGAAGTTTGGTCGGTATCCTCTTGGATAGTAACCTCATCAGTCGAGTTGGAAAATAAACGGAGCCGATAGCGATATCCTTGTTGTATCATGCTCTTTGGAAGTGGTCTATAATTTGAGTAATATCTCCTACTCATACTACTTGCAATATCTCGCACATCATATTTTGCAACATCATTATGTACACAACTTGGAGTTTGTTTACCACTTCTACCAACACGGGATATAGCACATAATAAATGCCTACCCACCACTAGCATATTATGGCTCTGACGTTGAGATTGCATCATTATTCATCTAAGGAAGGTAGAAGAGGACAAAAGATAGATTGTTGTATTGTGGTACTTCAAGAAGAAGAAAAAGATGAGGTTTGGTATCTCCTTGTTGTGATTAATACCAAGGCCGCGCGGCCACCGTATTACCGTGGATTATTAAACCGTTCTGCTATATCAGTATTGAATTGCAATTGCCCTAATCAAAACAATATGGTAGTAGTAGTAGGTTTCCGCCAGAGCTTTTGAAGGAGGAAAATGATATGATATGAGCACTTTTCTAAGGCACTCATGGTAATTTGCACCCTATAGAACAATAAAATAGAGTGCAACTTATTGCACTTAACGGTTTAAGAGGTTTATACCTACCCATGATTAATGAGCTCACAGCCATTCGATTCATCGATGAAAATAAATGTTCGTCTTCGTCATTGTTGTGCTCATAATTTACCACTCGAGTAGTATCGCCTAACACCAAACCAACCAATAAACAAAGATGGCACAAGCAGAACCAATTATCGGTATTGATTTGGGAACTACTTTCTCATGTGTTGCATGGTAAGCTGTTATTTTGTATGAGTGTGATCTGTGTTTATTGCAATGAAACAACATACGATAGGTTCTTAGAAGGTGCACCACGTATGTATTCTAACTGGTATGGTGTGAAGAAGTATAATATGTTTATTGCTATATTTATATCTTATGAAGGTGCATCACGTATGTATTCACTTACTAAGAAGTTATCTGAATCTCTCTATATCACATAAACAATACCAACCATACATATTATATAAACCAGTTACGATGTTAAAACACAAAAGGTGGAAGTTATCGAATCACCCTCTGGCCGTACAATGCCATCATGGGTATCATTCACACCGGAGGGCAAATTAGTAGGAGCGGCCGCAAAGTCTCAGGTTGCCTCTAATCCAAACAATACTGTATATGACGTGAAACGTATTATCGGTCGATCATTTACTGATCCTGTAACTGCCGAGGAGGCTAAGGCATTCCCATTCAGTGTTGTTGAGGGCAGTGCTCATGGTGAGCCGCAAATTGTTGTTGATTGGAGGGGTGAGAAGAAGGAGTTACGACCCGAGGAAGTCAGTGCTATGGTCCTTGCTGGTAAGTTTATTCTATATGATATTGATATTTAGTGTGTGTATATATGTATATGCATATCATACGAGTCATAATACTTACATATGTTTCAATGTAACAGAATTAAAGCTAGCAGCCGAACGTCATCTTGGACAAACTGTCAAGAGTGCCGTCATTACTGTTCCAGCACACTTTAACAACCAACAGCGTCAGGCAACTAAGGATGCTGGTCGTATTGCTGGTTTAGATGTGAAGCGTATCATCAATGAACCCACCGCCGCTGCTCTATCCTATGGATTACATTCCAAGAATGAAAATAAGGACGCGGGCAAGACCAATGTTGTCATTTTCGATTTGGGAGGAGGTACCTTCGATGTGTCTGTCCTTTCCATGGATAGTGGAGTCTTTGAAGTTAAGGCCACAGGTGGCGATACTCACTTGGGAGGAGAAGATTTCGATAATGCTGTATTGGACTGGTGTATGGAACAGATTAAGAGTAAGGTTGATGCCAAGGTATACAAACAGTTAGAGGATAGTGCCCGTGCTAAATCACGTCTTCGTCGTGCTGTTGAGAATGCCAAGCGTGTATTGTCAAGTTCAATGAGTGCCGAAATTGAGGTAGACAGTCTTATTGGTGACTTTGATTTCAATGTATCACTAGATCGTGCCAAGTTTGAAGCCCTGAATGCTGATTTGTTCAAGCGTTGTATTGATACTGTGTTGGAGGTAATGCAGGATGCTTCTTGCAAGATTGAGGATGTATCCGATATTGTATTGGTTGGCGGTTCCACTCGTATTCCTTGTTTACAAAAGTCATTATACGACATGTTCAATGGACGTATCGAGTTATGTAAGACTGTCCATCCCGATGAGGCCGTGGCACATGGTGCTGCTGTTCAAGGCCATATTCTTGCCACAGGTGGATCCGGTGGTGGAAAAGATTTGGCTGGCGCTGAAGCAATGACTGATCTTCTACTTTTGGATGTCACACCACTCTCACTTGGTATTGAATTGGAAGGCAAACAAATGAGTACTTTGATTAAGAGAAATACTCCCATCCCATGTAAGAAGACCAGGACTTATAGTACTGTTGATGATTGGCAAACGGTGAGTTGTTGTATCTGTTTGTCTTTTACACACTAGCATTCTAGATCTTATACTTACATGAACTCTGTGCCATATTTATATCTATCTCACTCATTATAGGAAATTGATGTTGTTGTATACGAAGGAGAACGTGCTCATGTTGACGCTAACAATAAGTTGGGCTCCTTTGTCATCTCTGGAGTTCAGCGTGCCCGTGCAGGCGAGCCTAAAGTTGATGTCACATTCTCTCTTGATGCTAATGGTATTCTAACTGTATCGGCCAAAGATCAAATCACCAACGCCGAGGCTCGGGCTGAGATCAAGGCTGAGAAGGGTCGTTTGTCTTCTGACGATATTGATAAGATGATTGCTGACGCTGAGAAATACCGCGAGCAAGATGATGAGCTAAATGAGAAGATTGAGTACAAGACTGCATTCGAGGAGGCATTGTTCACTGTTCAGAGTAAGGTTCAAGAGACCAACAAAGATAAGGAGGTCAAAGAATTGGCTGATCTTATGGACTGGCTTGAACTTGACTCTGAGGGCGCTAGCTTAGATGAGATGCAAAAGAGGGGCAGAATCATCGAGGATACATGGGGAATCATTGTCAAGTAATCTTTCTAATGTTGGCTTAAAACATAAGAATACACATTAATATGTCCAGTTAGATTTTACATAATAAGGGTGACTCCCCTGCCTAGCTGACAGTAAAAAGTAACTCTACTAGACTTCCCGAAAGAGTATGAGTATCTACATCAATAAGCAAACAGCAGACACAGAACAGCTCTCCGGTATAACCCTACAATTGAGATTTGAAGCTGTCAGCCATCCGATCCATTTGTGCCTTCTTACTCGGATCTTGCATCATATCTTGCATAGCCTCGACATACTTCTTAAATGAAGGATCAGATGCCATTTGTTGAAGCTGTTGTTGGAAATTAGGATCCTTCATCATTCTAGCAGCGTCGGCCATAGTTTGTGGATCCGCCATAGCCTGCATAGCCTGTGCCATAGTATCCTTAGCATCATTCTTTAAGTCAGCCTGTCCCTGCTTTACCATATGTTCCATCTTTGCTTGCATCTGTGCCTGTTCATTCGGGTCTGCCATTTTATCTTGTAACTTTTTAGCATTCTCTTTGAAGCCTTTATCATTTGTTAATGCCTTCATTTTCTTCTTCCATTCCTTTGATTCCATCATTTTCTTTGCCTCTGCCATTAGTTCCGGATCCTTTCAGCGTTTGTTGAGTAGATAAGGGGGGAATGATATGGCATGAGTATTAGATCTCATGACGTGACATAAGATAGTGCACGTCGATATCCCCGAGTATCATAATTGCAATGGTATCCAAATACCCAGTTCAATAATCACGCTAATTCCAATAACTTACCTGCATATCTTGCATCAATTGTGCAAGCATTTTAGGATCCTTAGCTGCCTGTTGAATACCAGCCATACCCATTGATATGTCATACTCTGTGAACGTTTTTCGTGTTTTATAAAGGAGATGAAGAGAGGAAAGTAAACTCTGTTAGCACATTATGCAGCCGTCAAAAGCAGTCAAACAAATACAGTTTCAGCTCATAGGAAGCAATCAGATTACATACTTGTAATCAGATTCAACTTCGAAAAGGAAAGTACACCACTTGCCTGCATCTTTTTTTGGATCTTTGCCATATACATATTCCCCTGTTTCTTTCTTCGCTGTTATGCCGACTATGGACAAAATGCATGTAGTTGTGAATAGAGATAGAACCTTCATATTTATATTGATTATTATGTAGTATAATTGAATAGAGTAGAGATATTAACGTCGTCGAGGGAAGTCTGTGTGAGTTGCAAGTAGTTGAAATATGATTTTTTGTTCCACATCGAATCACTCGAAAGATATTTACAGTGGAACCCAAAGGTATCCTTTTATCCAATAAGCTTGAACCCAAGGGAGAACTCATCACCACAAATCTATGGCATCGATCATCGAGCGGCTATGATCTAGTAAACTGCTATTAAGTAACATCATTCGATATACAAACAGCTCTAGTATGGTATCATCAAAAGAAGAAGATACATGGTCATCCGATGAGGATGACGATAATGACGATGATAATGAGTGTGAGGTAGATGGGGACGATGATCAATTTACATTTTATTCAATTTGCAGTTATTCTCACATCAACCCCTCTACATCACTCAAGTTTGATACACTATCATTAGCATTACAATATGATATATCCAATTACGGTTTTGATTTGCTAGCGCATTTACCATCATCAGATGAAGATACCTTTTTTGAGGATACTATCAAACTGATCAATAAATGTCGACAACTTGTACAGGATAGTGAATCTTCCCCCGCGGAGATTGGCAAATATCTCAATAAATGTTTGGAACAACATAAACATGGAGATGAAGAGGATGATGTTTATTTCAAACCTTTACTAGAAGATGATGCAATGCTCATGTGTATTGATGAACTACAAGAATTAAAAAGTAATTGTAGTAGTACACAAGATGTGTCTACTTCGAGTAATACTGAGGAGGAAGGGGATGATAGTACATCTGATTCTGAAACTATAAACAAATTACAATCTCAAATATCACTTCTTGAAGAGAAGTTATCTAAAGCAAAGTCGTGTATTGCTTCTCTTGCAAATGATGACGATGTCAATGATGACGACAACAACAACAATACATCTGATTGTGAGAAGAAGAAGAAACCAGTTGATAATGATTCATATTACTTTTCATCATACTCCAATACATCCATCCATGAAACGATGCTCCGAGATACTGTTCGCACTGCCGCATATGAGAAGGCAATACTTTCTAACTCAGAGTTACTCTTTAAAGATAAAATCGTTTGTGACATAGGGTGCGGTACGGGAGTATTGTCACTGTTCAGTGCAAAGGCTGGCGCTAAGAAAGTGATTGCAATTGACAATAGTGATATAATCAATCAGGCAAAAGAAATTATCAAGTTGAATGGATATGAAGATGTTATACACTGTGTACGAGGCAAGGTTGAAACTCTTATTAAAGACAAAGCCTTACCTTTGTCGGACGGAGAGACTGTTGATATCATTGTATCCGAATGGATGGGCTATGCTCTCTTCTTTGAGACGATGCTTCCATCAGTAATGACTGTTCGTGATGCTATAATGACTCCAGTTACTGGTAGCATGTTTCCTAATGTTTCAAAAATTTACATTGAAGGTGCAAATGATAGCGAGCGACTGAACTATTGGGATAATGTACATTCACTCAACATGACACCAATGAAAGAACGCATGGTGTTAGAACTGACAAAGGAGGCAGGGGTAGAAGTGGTCGATGATAAGAATATCATCACTAACAGGGCAATGGTAATTGAGCATGATTTGAATACTTGCAAGGATGAAGAGTTGGACTTCGAGGCACCATTCGAGTTATGTCTTCGAAGTGATAGACAGTCGGGAGATGAAGATTCAACCATTGAGGTACATCAGTTGGTAGTTTCGTTTGATATCGACTTCTCTGTTCCAGGTACAAATGCAGTGAGTTTCAGTACAGGATGTCAAAGTACACCAACGCATTGGAAACAAGCAACATTGTTTTTTGATCCAATGCACAATTGTCCGGTTCTGAAGAAAGGCGATGTTATGAAGGGTACTTTCCGAATGAAAAGGAATGCAGAGAACCATAGGTCAATTGATATGGCTGTACTTTGGGAGATTGGAAGTAGCTCTGATGACGGAACATGGAATGGAAGTATGAACGGTATGCTGAAGAGAAGTCTCATTGCATAGGTATTAGAAGAAGTATCTCGAGTAGCCTCAATCTTATAATGGTATAGTTACTTTAAGTTTCTCAACTGTACACATGCGTTAGTGTTTACTAGCGAAAGGAGGAACAGACATTAGGGATTCCAAAGCCGCACGATCCTGATTTACATTTGAAACTGTGTATATCCACCGGTCCTATCTCCTTTTCTAACTCTCTGAAGGCAGCAAGATGTTTGCTTGCAGTTTGTAAGAGGGCATCCCAATCAATTGCTGGTAGCTCTTTGCTTGTTCTTGTGTTGAAAGAATTCATTACATCGACAAGAGGCGTTTTGAAATATAAATTTGATATCGCTGGAGGTAGAGCTTTAGATGCCGGCAACCGATCTTGTTGTACATCATCAATCTTTATTTGTTGATGTTGTGTACACTTTGCCCATATAGCAGACTTCCATCTGACATCTCGTATCTCGTTGGTTACTTGGATAATATCTGTATACTTCTTCATACCAACCTCCTTAATGAATCTCATCTCCCTCTCTAATCTCTTAAGCTGTATTAACAAAGATTTCTTAGCTCCGCCATTCTTATCGAGCTTAAATGATCGTAGAGATATTAGCTTGTATGCTAGGCACTTGATTGTTCTCTTGTCAATCGATGGTGCTACTTCTTGCAACATATGCTGGCTGTGAGATACGAAGAGGAAATTATGTGATATAGGAAGATGATAAGTTGTTATAAGACGACAATTACTATTTAAATAAATAGAAATACTATTGCAAATCCACATTGCAAGAACTTACATCAAAAGAACATCATCTACTCTACCATCCTTTGAAAGGCCTATCATGTTGTCCTTTTCATATCTTGTGATCGCATTCATTTTATGATAGAGTTACATTAGACAGCGCCATGCTTTAGCTGAGTGATATTGATTGATACTGCTTAGCGTTTATATAAACCAACACGTCAATGAGTTTAGCCGCCGCCGGTCTATGATTTAACTAACATGAGATCATCTTCGAAACAATTATTTATCTGACCGGTAATAACACGTAAGTTTTAGTCAGCCCTGTGGAATTGTGGAATCTACCAGCTAGAAGGAGGAGTCAGTTAGCTATCCTAGAGATACAACATGAGAGGTAGGCTACGCCTTAATACCTATGCCTAAACTTCATTACATAATCTTATCAGCAATCTTTGACATCAAAGAGAATATTAAGTCTCCTCCAACTCTCAAAGCTGCATAGTCCATATACACAATTTTCAAAGCTGCAACATTCCGCTCATTCCTAGCACCAACAAAGCATCCCTTCAATATTTCAAATCGTCTAGTTGTCTGCTCTTGCTGTAGTTCTTCTGTCTTCTTATCGACATCATCACTACCGGCATTGCTGCCTTTGTTGTGTTGTAGAAACTTGGTTTCCCATAGTTGAAAGGTTGATACAAACTCATCAAATCGGTCACTAAATCGCCGTCTCTTCTTACAGCTACTACTACTTCCACTGAGTACGGCCTTCTCGGCTAATAGGGTTGATATATCCTTGTCGTCGAAGCCACTTGCAGTATGATGTTCTGATATTCTCATTTCCATCTTTTGTAGCAGCGTCGGTATATTGCAACCTTCTTCTCTAAGTTGCATACATTCATATAGAACCTTCATGAAGATTGGAAAAGTCATGTCCATGTACTTTTCATCATCTTCATTTTGCACTTTGGAACCACGCCATCTCCTCTTCTTTGGGTTGTAGTATGATTCAAGTTCTGCTTCCTCTTGAAGTGCAGCGGATCTCATAATACTTTCCAATTCTACTGCATCTCTTATAATTCCCTCTTGTATCATTACTTTGTCAATACCCAACTCTACTAATTGAGATAATGAAATCACTCCTCCTTCCTGTAACGATTGTTCTTCCTCGGGTACATCATCTAGTGAATGCTTTAAGAGTAATGTTTCATCCATGAGTGTATCCCAAATGTACCGTGCATAGTCTATTACATTTTGTTCCACTACTTTTCCATTGTCACCCTGTACACTGACACTAATATCATTCCAAGATGGACATATCTCATGTACTCTTCTCATTTCACCGAGTCTCTCTTCTCGTACCTCATCCATTACATTATTCAGATGTTTATATATCCTCCGACCTGCTATTCTTATTGGCAAATAATCCTCAAACAGTATAATAAAAGCATGTATGATATCATATTCAGTTGATGCTGCTTGCACACCCGAGTATAAGGTTCTATATCTTATTCCATCTTCTTTACTCCTATATCTTTTTGTTGTTGTAGTATCATTTTCTTCATCAAGGTCAAGCGTAGGTACTTTGTAATTATGATATCGAGTAGATGTACTTGATAAAGATTGTATATCCTTTTCTGTATATAATTTAAATGTATTAATCAATCCCATGAATTCTGTTTCTGTTGGTGATACATCTTCTTCATCATAATGGTTGTTTTGTTGTAGAATATCTTTTTGTAACGATAACTCATCATTGTTATTTACATCATCGGTATCAAAATATAGAGGCATTGCATTCTCTTCCATTAGTTGTAATGCCATTTCTTTTGTTGAAGTTGTTGATAATAATTGTGTAGTAGTAATTATTGTTCTTGGCAATCTACTTTGCAAGTTATTGGTTTTAGTATGTCTCGTTATAATTTGTTGAGGATACTCCACTGATACCAAAGCTAACACGGTATCCCTGCTTCTACCGCCGCCGCTGCAACATATCAGCGATATAAATAATAGTATTATCCTTCTCATGGTGTGGTATTTTATTAATAATGATGGCAATAGTACTTATGAGTTGCCACACGCTATTCATCACATGTTGTGCGTCATTTTTGCCAAAAATGGATGCGGTATCCTTCAAAAAGTGATGATCCGAGTTGAGTGATGTGAGATCGATAAGATGATCAGGCAAGCATAAAGTCCAACCTGTATAGGCACAATGTTGAAGGTTATTCACTCTCTACTACTCATATCAGTTTATGCAGTTGTCCTCGAACTGTTTCAATCGAGCTATGCTTTCACTCAGACGACATATCCTTCTTCCATCACAAGATGTGCATCAACATTGGTGGAGGAGAGTGATACATCATTCAGTACACCTTTCAATGATAAAACAAAACCAATAGAACAGATTCCTCACGAGCAGCGTATATCAAACACACGAAAAGCTCGTAGATTGAATCATCCATTTCAGCATTTGTACAGAAACTCAGATCCAAGTTTTGAAGATGATGATTGGAATGACGCCATATCGATTACTGAAGAAATTTATGATTGCTACAAGAGTATATTTGATATAGATGATATCGATATATCACAAGAACAATTCAATTCTACTTTCGCACAAACACCAATGGATATCCAGACTTCTTTGTTAGCAATACAGTATCTCAACATACATGGCGGTTATTCATTTCAAGAGATTGAATCTATGCATGCTCGATTTCCACCATTGTTGGAGATTGATGTTATTCGACACCTCAGACCGAAGATGAGATTTCTAAAAGATTGCTTAGGAGGCATTGCATCAACAGATGATCAAGTTCTCAATTCACAAGTAAAAGATATACTGCCTGCAAGTTTCTTTGGCGCGCGTCTTGAGCGTACAATTGCTCCTAGACATGCTTTTCTAGTTCATGTTGGGTTGCCATCAGGTAAAGCTTTGTGGGATGGTACATACCAACAAAATAATAGTAGAAAAGGAAGTGCACAATCACTACTCGAGCAATTCCTTCTTGGGCATAGAAAGCCAAAGCAATTTGCAGCAATGTGCAACAACTGGAAATCTTTATATGGATCAAATTACAATCTACCCATAACAGCAGAGCAGATTATTGCGTTTGATAAACTATTCCAAAGAGGTATCTTATCGGCGGCAAGAGATGATATTCAGCTTGGAAACAATGGCAACTCTCCATCACTTTTGCAAACAGCAAATGTTACTTCAGCACAACTTGTAAAGTATTTAATTGAGCATGGAGCAAACCCATATGAAACTGATGTTCGCGGTGCATCACTATTTCATTGGTGTGCAGGATCAGGCAATCTAGATGGGCTCAAAGAACTTGTCGATGGCTGTGATAGGCTCGACTTGAGAATACAAGCAAGAAGAGGAGCAAATGATAACAATACAGGTCCATCAAATCCAGGAGTACACGCCGCTTTACTTTGGAAAGCCTCTCGAGATGATGCAACCCCATTTCACTGGGCAGCGGCTGGAGCAGGGCCGAAGGAATTCGGTATAGGAGGAAATATAGACGTTTGCAACTATCTTTTGGAACTATGCAAAGAGTACCCAATCATATCACAGAGAAAGCTAATTGATTGCTTGACAAAAGATAATAATAGTATCCTGATGTGGGCTGCGTGGTCAAGATCTTTGGATATAGTAAAGCTTCTAGTACGAAACCGTGCCGATACTTCGACGCCTAATCGAAATGGATGTACTGTTGCACATTGGGCTTGTAGTGGAGGAGATTTATCAATATGTCAATACCTTCATAAGATGGCTAATGTGGATTTCACTGTCGAAAACTACCAGGGTAACACTCCATTAAGCCACAGTGTAGCATATGCAAGGTATGATATAGCAAAATGGCTCAAAGAAGACTTGAAAGTCGAGGATACTGGCAACAACGCGCAGCGTTTGGCTACTGATTTCATCAGCTGGGCAGACGAAGGCCTAGGGCTAATCTCGGAAGAGGAAGAGACTAAAAGAAGGAGTGTTTATTCACTATTCAACTCATTCAATGATTGGAAAAATGAGTTGGAAGATAATATTGAGTAAGATATCTACTTTACTCGCCTCCTGGTAGGTTGAGTACATCATCTAAAGCTAACCTCAAAAGGTACAAATGATGAAAATCTTGTGGGGCATCTTCTGATCCTTCACAATGTGCAATGAAGCTAGAAAGAGAACTTCCAAACGACTGCAACTCGCTCAACAAACCATTCATCCACTGAACTGTCTTGTCAAACTGCTCAATCGCCATTTCATTACATATCTGCTTCTGTTTTATTAAAGCTTGGAATTTTGATATCCACATGTGTTGTAACCGTAGAGTAGCAAACACTGCAGCATATGTCTCAGTTGATGACATGAACTCTCCAATGTCTTTCGGTAATGAAGATTTCGAGTCGTCAAAGGCGATATTCATATCCAAAAAGAAGACATCCAAAAGTTGTGATACTTGATTCATAACCTTGATATCTTTTAAAGTAACGTCACTCTCGATATGTTGTTCTTCAGTGATCTGACACATGTTCATTATGACTGGCCTTATGAAATCAAGTACCCTTGGTATGATAACTCGATCTTGACTATACTTGACTCTTTGACATACCAACAATAGTGTTTCAATTTGAGTTGACGGAGGATGAAAGCTGAGTAGCGCCCGTGTCATATTCATCACCTCTAAAGATGAGTACTTTAGTGCAGGGTGGACATCTGAAGGTGATGTGTCTGCCATTGACATCTCTAGTGATGACAATCTCACAACATGTGAGAGTAATGCTGCAATAGTAGACTCAATTCCTTGCGCCGATTGTACCCATTGAACAATAGGTTTTGAGTATGATGCTTTCTTATTGTCTGGTCGAATAACAGTCGCGTTGTTTATTAGTATTTGCAGCATATCAAACCCAAGTGAATAGATTGTGAGATTCATACCAAGTAAATAATCATCCGAACTTGACACGACCTCGAGTTCGTCCATCGATCGTATGGTCGAAGATGATGATATCCCATTGAGAAGTGTGTCGATGTGAGGGAAGATCAGACTCCAGAGAAGAGAGCTAGAGTGAAGGGGAGGACTGATATGGCAGAGTCAAGTGATGAGTATCAAATAAAAAGATTAATCACAGTAGAGAGGTAGACATTTTTACTCACAGCGGATCTACTTCCAAGGACGAATCTACTTGTGCTCGGAGCTTCCAATATGCCAAAATTGCTATCCCGATCTCATCATAGTATGTGTTGTCACTTGCAGTGTTTGATTCCTCATTTCTTCTTCGTATTGATGGATACAAAAGAAAGTCTTCCTCTAGTGACGCCCCTCTATCTATGAAGTCGAAGTCTCTATCATTCCATAGCTGATACATCTTGTCAATTTCGTCATCAGACATTTCATCAGCACTTTCATCTTCTCTGGACATCGTTTCCTGCGCTGACATAACTCTATCAAAGAATTCATTTGTGTTGCTGTTTTTAATGCATTTCATGCATTTCAGCATCCACTGTACACAACAAGATGGACGGTCATGATCTTGTTCAACCACTGCATCTAATGCCAAAAGTGTAGTCATTCCCTTGAAGCAGCTGTAACAATATTCTAATACTTTGACAATCCCTTTACTGTTACTATTATTATTCAGTTCATTTGACAAGATATCCAATAACAAATCTTTACAAGACGGAAATAAATGGGCAGTGTATAGCCAAGACGCTACTACTGAAATAACATGATTGGGTTGGATGGGGTATAGCTTCATTGTTTTATTAGGATTCCCCACATATAAAAAGTTGTCAATTGCTTTGCCTGTATAATCAAACAACATTCTTTGATATAGTGCCTGGCAATCATTAACCATACTTCTCAACCTCTTCCATCTAATAGGTTTGGATGTATCAGATATTGACACCTTTGCCTGTTGAAGGGCATGACACATGAGAAAAGTTCGTAAATAAAACATTGCAACTGGAGTTGAGAGGTAATAAGTTTGTTCATTTGATGTTGTTTCATGAGTAGCTGAAAGATCTCCCAATGTAGTATCTTTATCATCATCGTTACAGTAATAACTATCCATAACTATTCTTAGCAACTCGTGTGGTGCTATACCATCTTCACTGTCATCCTTGAACAAATGTGATCTTAATAAACTGAATCCAACCTCCCACAGGAAGTCATCACTGGGTCTAAGATCACTATCATTCATTAATCTATCAAGTTGACGATCATTTGCAAATGCAGACTTGACTTGTATCACCTTATCATTATCTGATGTTCTCCGTCCTGGTCTTAAAAATGCATCTAACCATTGTGAAAGAAAGTTGTAGTGTGTTGTGAAGTTTGTTGCTGTATTATGAAATGCCCATGATATATTAGTATCTTTGTCATTTATTTTCTCCCATTTGCATCTTCCAATTAATGGACTTGTTTTTGTATATGTACGTAATATATGTAGTACATTGGCAACTATCCCCTCGGTATTTTCTTGAGAACTCATGATATATAGTAGGTTTACTGGTTTGAGGATTGGATTGGAGGCTCATTTATCGTCTTCACATACGATATTGCAAATTGCATTCGGCCACTTGAGGCCAGATGAGAAAAAAATATATTCCGGTATCCTTTCCTGCCCAGCCACCTCTTCAGTAGTGTACCTCTGGCACTATTAGCACACTAGACTAACTCATTATGCAAATGGCAAGCTCTTACTTGTGTCTCCACAGATGAGATGTTGACATTTGTGAGGACAACTTATATGCTGCAGCTCATGTTGGGCAAACTCTAACTAAAGTGTCCATCCTCAAAGATAGATACACTCTTGTGTTCATATCTTTTGTACTAGTTACATATTCTTATGTGCAAATACATTATACAAGTATACTTGAATCTCCATCTTGCTCTTTCAGTAGTTGGTCCGGTCTTAAGAACAATCATACTGGACTTCTTCTTCTGTAACACCAAGGAGTAATATATACACCTCCTCTGCCAATCGTAATGGCATATATCTTGACAAGCACTCTACACTCCGTCCCTTCAAATGAACTGCTTCATAGAACAAATCTTCCTCCAGCCTTTCTTCGTATATTGTAACATCTAAGTCATTTCGTCCAAGGTTTATAGCTGCAGTACGAAGCAGAGTAGTTATTGAACTAGTGTTGGTTTCATCTCGAAAATCAGGGTCAAGCTTTCTTCTTTCCAACCTTGTCCATCAAATCAATTACAAATTTAGGAAGATCACCTTTCTTTTGTCGCCATTTGTTACATACTTTTCCTAGTTTGATACCATCACTATTTTTATATTTTTGTTTAACAAGTGCATCAC
>Ga0214481_100228_pt1 | contig 29647 bp, 21 predicted proteins | sample M1_20Mar14CPVII9_4_FD_165057 | JGI IMG/M metagenome (GOLD analysis project Ga0214481, IMG submission 165057) | Marine eukaryotic communities from Monterey Bay, California, United States - M1_20Mar14CPVII9sort6BwellG10 | ecosystem: Environmental > Aquatic > Marine > Unclassified | place: USA...
ACATCGGGACTTGCTTTTGCAAGCGTTACATCACCATTTTCATAATCATTAAGTGGTGATCTTTCACGTCTTGATATTGCTTTGGTATCTCCACCTTGCTCTTTATTGACGTCCAAAACTTTGGCTGCTCTTTTCATGTATTCTTGGTCAACATCTGTGACTCCCTTTTGAGCCGAAGTCAGAAATACACCACGCAAGGGGAAGTCACTGCTCTTTCCACCATCATCAACTTCCTCATCTGATGCGCAACTGTGTCTGATTTTCCGAACATCATCTTTACTTATCTCAGTCTCCCTTACAATACTCTCATCATTGACATGTTCAGCATTTTCAACTAGTGCTTTGTTAGCGGCATCCACCATGTCCTTGACTTCGCCAAAGTCTGGCAGTTCGTCATCATATTTATAATGTACATTGACTTCTTGTAGAACTGCAAGCCATTGGTAGATGACCCAGGCCCGACCATACACATTAGCCGAACCGAATATCTTTTTAGCAAGCGAGTCATATTCACCATCGGGACCAACAAGCTGAAGAGTTACATCTCCATTGATACCCTCTTGAGATAGTAAATCAGATACGTCCACACAAACAAACAACAATCCCACCACAACTAAAGTTTACCTGTACGGCTACTGATTCACTCTGCGAGTGTCTACCATTAGAGTATGCATGAATGTGGAGAGTCTAAGTAGAGCCAGGAGATCAAACTTAGATCTACTTTAGTTTAGCAGTCGAAAAGGAGGAAATGCCTTACGATTTAGTATGACTTTGAATACGCGAGCATACTGGAGATAGAAACTGCAACTTCTAATCATTTCATTGCCATGATTAGAAGAGTTCCATCATTACTCACTTACCTAATACTTGGAACGGTGAAGGATCCCCAAGTGAATATGATACAGGCAAGGAACATTCCGTTGCAAGACAGCCATACCGCTGGGGACTGTCTCTTTGATAATAGGTCGCTAATAACCCGATTGAACTAGCGTCGGCACCTAAGAGATAGGAGAGAGTTGAGGATTGCAATCGCTTTGCATTCCTCTGGGAAACCTCTCTCGTTTAAGCAGGTCTCAACTGTCGCGATATCTCCCTAGTATGATTCAACGGTTTCTATCGAGCTCTAGTTCATTAACATCGAGCCAAGCTTAGTGGAACTATATCATGAGACCGCACAACAGAATTAGACACTAGTAAGAGTTATCAATCTTTCAATGAGAAATCAATGATCTGATAGAGCAGTATTCGTCTATGAAATAGAAGTATTTTATATTACGAGATGTGTAGAGAATAGCAAGGAACACGCTTCCAGAGGTGGATAACCAAGTCGTAGCCTATAATCTAAACTAACTAACTAACTAACTAACGACTTGTGGACTGTCATCATCAAAATATATCCCACAACCTTTGACTGCTGATTGACCCTTCTCCTTTGTTCTATTATAGTCAATATTACTCTCGACCTTGATGACTAATAAGTAGTGCCTCACCTTGGAGATGATCCGACGTTCTCGATCGGTTAGAGGTTCTAAACCGATTCTATTGGCGTCTCCAAAGTCAACCCCAGCAGCAATTGATCGTCGTGGGATATTATCAGCATCAATACTCTTCTTACAGTCCGAGCATAATGTGGTAGTGTATCTCTTCTTACGCTCACCAGAGACAAGTTCCTCGTCGACGAATTCAGGGTGTAGATGATAGTATATTGGCTTATCATCCTTGTCAAACATATAGTCTGGGAGATATTCTCTCTGCTCAAGTTCATCAGACTTCATTGCTGGAAATTTAGAGTACAACCTCCAAGTCTCAACTACTTTTGTATCCCCGTCATTATTGATAGGTATTGTTATTGGCTCCTTCTCTATAGCTTCTATGTGGTCTTGCCGAGTGACAACGAAGTTTGCACTACTTTCGCCGTCGCTGCCTTCTTCGTTGACTGCATCCGGTAACTTCAACACAGCTTGTACCTTATCATCCCCCAAGTCGACTTTACAATATGAACGAGTGTTACTTTCATTATTCATGCCCCTTATACCACAACATGCACACGTCAAGAGTTGTGCAGGGTCTCTATCTTTCTCATCCGCCCCCCAAGATACCCCGATTCCCTGGGACCGACAGTACTTGAGCATCAATTCTTGTTGTCGTTCGGGTGTAATCAACTGTGTATCAATATATACACCTACTTCTCGTATCGCATGATTACAAAGTATCTTAGCTTTCTCAAGGTAACAGTCGGCGGACATTGAGCTATCAACATCTCTTAGCTCTCTCAATGTAGCCTCAAATCTAGCTCTGAATTCACCATCCACATGAACACAAAGAGGCTCTTTTGGTAGATGAAATTGACTGAAGCCTGGCTGTTCATGATCAGCATAATCTACGACATCGTAATATGTCATTGGGTAGTCTTTATTGTCATCTTCATCGTCATACTTGCAAATATAGTATTTCCCATCCTCGGCACTATAATCAACTCGGTCCAAGATGAAGATACCATGGCTTGTGCTTAAACGCAAGCCAACTAAAGACTTCAACCACGCCAAAGGTCTCTTTTCCTTGTGATTATCAAACACCCATTCGACAGGTAGCCTGGCTTTACGGTCTTCCAATGAGATGATATCATTAGTAGCATACCACTCGAGTACTGCTTCTTCAAAATCTACCACTCGTGACTCTCTGATTTGAAGTTGATAATCTAGGGCCGCTTTTGTATCATCCATGTTAAATACTTGTTCTGTAGTCTTTGAGAACGTTTCATATCTTTTGACACTCAATTCCAACAAGCCATTCAGCTTATGAATTGCAAAAGTATCCTTCCTATCTAGTAATCTGTTCATCACATGTATAAAAGCAATCAACCGTTTTGAGTCTAATTCAGCCCATCCACCATTGTTAATACCATATAATCGACATGCTGATAAAGGATCTTCTGTAAAACTTTCAAAGTCGTAATCATTGCCAGGCACATCTGATACATTGTTAAGGGCAGCTATCTTCAAGGACTTGGCCTTCTGATCAGCCCTGACTTGAGCATGCCGCTGAGCATCATTCTCTTGTCTTGCTCGTGTCTCCTCTTCGGTCTCATTAGCCCTGGCTTGAGCAATATGCCTTGCAGCTTTCTGCAGCCTTTCACGACTCTTCTCGGACGTCTCATTAGCCCTTGCTTGAGCAATATGCCTTGCAGCTTTCTGCAGCCTTTCACGTCTCTTCTCGGACGTCTCATTGGCTAAATACTTATCCTTCCTCTCTTTTGCACTCTTCGGTGGTTGCTTCGGTTGCTTCGATGGAAACCCTGCCGCTTGAGCAGCCATAAATCGATTTATATAATCTTTTTTCTTTCCTTTTGATGACACGTCTTTTGACTTGTATAGCTTTCGTAAGTCATCCCTTTTCATGCCTTCTAACTCCTCCCTAGAATAGTCATATATATTGTCTTCTTTGTCACTTTCTTCATTATCTTCATCAGCACAACCGTCATCACCAGAGCTTGATACCTCTGCTCTAACCTGAGCATGCCGCTTAGCATCCATCTCTTGCTCGGCCTTTGATAGGAGACTATACTCCAAGAGAGGAAACCCCTCCACTCTTTCACTCAGAAATTTTTCAATCATAGCTTCAACTTTCAATCCTTTAATAGATACTTTGAAATCTTTCATCATCTGATATCTATCATTTTCCCCCATCCTCGACCTAATCATACCGGCAACCTCGTCGTCAAATTTATCTTCACCGAACATATCAACCAGCTTCCATTGTTTCTTCAACTGTGAAAGTCTTGTATCAAAACTTGATACCTGTGCAGACACTTCACTCTCATCATCCAACCTTAAACGTGACATTTCGATTGTTTCATTGTCTTCTTCTTCCATGAATTCTCTTTCATCACTGCTATCGTCGTGTGAGTCAGTGCCATCAAGTAGACGATGGTTGACTGTAGGTCTCTGTTGAACTTTACGAGGTGTCTGATCTCTTGGGGCTGGGACACTGATGATATCTATATCTTCTTCTTGGGTATCTTCTTCTTCTTTTTCAGAAGACTTCTTTCTATTCCTAACCCGACCACTCATAGCCCAAGATATCAGCTACTATATGAACACATGATATGCACAATTTTTTATTGATGAGTCGATGCCTGATATAGTTATAGTAGGCTGCTGTGTTATATCTTATAACTATAATTGCACAATGTTTGATGATAGAGGTATCAAGTTGGTGCGCCTTGTTGCTAATTGCAATGTCCGAGGTGGTATGATATGGAGGATATGATTGCAATAATAAGGAGATATATGATGTAGCGATAACGATGCTCTATTCGGCGACGATACTTGACATCAAATGTTGACCGGCGGTGATACTTGATATTGATTATCTAGGCTGCTGAACTCACGTTGATCGATGTCAGCGTGATGTCGAATCCGTTCTAAATAGTGGAAGACGACGTATGTGATACAGTATATCGATGTCGATATATCTCGACATTGTCGTAGTAATATTGCAATTGCAATATGTGATGAAGTGATAGAGGATCCAGCGGCTGTACAAATATTGATGACAAAATGGAGAGGTATGGAGAGAGGATATAGTTACAACAAATGAATTAGTAGGCAAAAGCATCAGTAGGGAGAAAAAATTTAGACAAATCAGTGACATTGCAAAATGAACCAAAATGGATATTAAACGGTCTTTTGGGCCGGCCTCTATCTATCCGTGCTTTGTCAACCATCAAATTATTGCACACATAGGTACAATCATGGCGACTTCTTTAGAGAGAGTTTGACAACAACAATCGCCTATCAAAACAATGTGAAAGTATGTCAACCAAATGTCGTCAATTAAAATATGCTTCAGCTGATACCAATCAGTTCTACGCGACAATAATCTGGACATACATATGTGACATTGTAATTGTAAAGAGTTAGACAAGAATGCAACCGGCCTCGACCAGCATCATATAAGTTAAATGTCAATCAAATGTCGTCCAATATAACATTCAATTATATCAGACGTGCCCGAGTATACTGGTAATCCAAATCACACCAAAACATCAATTCTTTATTCAGCACTACATACACAATCAATCCATACATTGACATCAACCACTTATTCAGTTCGACGACAAAGCCAAATTCATCTCCGCCGTCTCCATCGTCTGTTAACATGTCAATTCAATTTATTTACAAAGGTGGTGCACTCAAAGACACAACTGCCACGAGCGCACGTTCGATGTGGCAACGTGATAACCAATGGGATATTGTATCACCCGATCGACAAGTGCCAGCAGTCACTAATCTAAAGTATGTGGTCATTAATTTGCAGACTCATGATTGCAACCAAGATAATCATCAAGTAGCTACCGGTCATGTGGTGGAGTTAGCATGGAAGCTGTTCGACGATGCTGGTACTACGCTCGAAACAAAGCAGTACCTCCTCAAGCCCTATGGAGGATACAAGCAGATATCAGAGTCTGCTACAAGTATCCATGGTATTACTACGGCGTGCGCCGACAAGTTTGGTAGTGATTCCTATCTTGTTTTTGATGAACTTATCAAAGCAATTCAACAAGTTCCTCAAGATGGCTTTGTCGTTGCACATGATATGGATGTAAAAAATACAATTATGAGGAACAGCTTAACTCCAGAACAACAAGAAGTGTGGGATGCTACTCCAAAGTGTAATACCAACGATAAAGCACTGTTGAAATATCTACCACCCGATGTCAAGCGAAAGCATTATAATTTCAAGTATGTCAAAGGAAGTTTATCACTTCCCGAAATGCTCAGAAACATTGGTCAACAGCCTGCAGGTGTTTATGATGTACGTATTGCAAGTCGTGACACGCAGTGGACGTGGGATATCTTTATGTACTTTAAAAATCATGCCGATTGCAAAGAGCTTAAATGGAATGCTATTGTGATTGTCCCCACCAAATACCCTGGTATCATGAGGAAAGTAGGTATCTAATGGGTTGAAAATTTGAATTGTGTGAAAAGATTTTGTTTGTCCATGTTGTGTTGGTTAAGTACGATAAGAAAAGATAAATAAGTAAACCAATATGTTAGTGCCTTTAACAATGAAGGATATTCAGTTCAAGTATCCTAGTCAATTTCTCATACCTTAGTATACGTACGAGTAGGCGAGGCTAGGCTAACAAAGGATACCTGGCGTATCTGTATCGGAATGTGGTGTTTAACCTGAAATAGGTTTAGGTAAGACCCTGTGCAACTTTTCCGTTCCTTCATACAGACGCAACTCAAAAAAGGGGAACCAAACCTAACCCAAAAAAAGGAGCCATTAACATTAAAACTGAAAGATCACTAGACAACTCTCAAGTACAGAGTTAGTACCGCTAAGTACCATACATCATCATACATAGTCATGTAAATATGGTGTCGAATCGCCGAGTTGAGATAAGATATATCCATCCTCACAATGATGCCTTTCTCAATCATTAGTATTGCTATGATTATACTTCAGTTTGATGGCTCGCTCCGTCCACCTCGAGATCCTCAACCTGGTTTTACTTACTCTTCTAAAGTTATCGGCAGCGGGATACTAGATGGTAGTGAAAAGTTAGCTTCATGTAGTGCATCAATCATATCATCAAGTAACGGCGATGATTATAATTTGATTGCATTGTGTGGGAAGTATATACCAAATCATTCCATGACATCGGCAGATACTGAATATGATGGTTTGTTACTTGGGTTAGATTGGCTCGTCAATGAGTTGTCTTCCAATCAGTCGAATATTTATCAACAACTGATGGATACAATGCTAATTATAAGAGGAGATTGCAAAGCAGTAATAGATCAGATTAATGACAAGTCTATACCAAGAAAGATGGAATCAAAGTACAACTTGGCAATGGAAAAGATTGAATCTATCAAAGATTTATACTCTACATACTATCAAAGAAGCACTGAAGTATCAGTATCCAATGCTGATGATGTGCTGTCTGTATGTTTAGAACATGTACCAAGGGAGTACAATACACTATGTGATGCAATATGTAAGATTGTTATAAATAAAAAACAAGCAGAAATTGTGGCATCGATCCTAGACTTGATTGAATTAGGTGAAGAGGAAACAATCAATAATGTCGATGAAGATAGTAGCAGACAAAAACATATCAAGAAGAAGAGAAAGAAACAAATTATACTACCAAAAAGTGAATACTTTCAGCAAGCATTCGACAGTATATGCAACAACCCACAACTGTGTCACTCATCTCGGCTAGCACTGGCGTGTAAACTTGCTAACGTCTCTATACAATACAAGGATACCGCAATTCTGGATGGTGTGTCCAACTTCTTCATGAATATGTCACGTCGATTGAACAAGTTTTATTATTCCAATGATGATAATGATGATAATGATATCATTAGAGATACCTTGAGAAGAGCTAGTATACTCTGTAAGAAGTTGTCAACTCATTTCACTGATAATACCGAGTTAGGAGAAGATAGTAAAGCCTGCCATGAGGTTGTTGACTCAATCTTCCAGTTTTGTGTAGGAAGCAAGTCTAGTGGTAACAGTGATGAAGAAGATATGAATGCTGCTATTCTAAATGCCTATACAGACATTTCTAAGCTCATAATCAGTGTTGAGGTTGAATCTTATAGAGATGAGCTCTACTTTGGAGCGTAGAAGATACATGAGATACCATAGACAAAAGTATGTATGTGGTATCGATACAAAGGGTAATTTAGAAGAAAGACTTTGGCGAGATCATGCGAGATCATGTTCGACTCAACAATCACTTGAAAACTTGCCTCCGCTTCAGCATTTGTTTTGGTATCACAATATCATAAGTAGCACAAAACAGCACAATACTACATTCAACAATCACAACGATAACGATGAGTGATAGAGACGCAAGGAAAAGTGCAGCTCTTTCATCTGCTAGGAAGTGGAGGGATGAAAGACGTTCTCAGGCAGCGACAGAACGTGTAAGGAATGGACCACCGAAACCTCTAATCAAGACAAGCACTCGTTATCCAAGTGACAGTTCAAGAATCAAGCCTACCTCTTCAAGGCGTGCTGGTCGTAGTACATTACCACCCATCGAAACTGCAAGTAGAAAGAACAATGCAACAAAGGCTGAGTTTTCAGACGAAGCACTCGATAATCCTTTCGACAAAGGCTCATTCCGCTGGGTAGCAAAAGGGGTGCAAGGGCAGGAGAGCCTTGTGTTTGCAAATGGTTTATTGATGGAGGTCAGGGCGTAGATCATGAGAGGTTCTTTGACCTTGATATCAAGGCCATGCAGAAGTCATATCAGATTGTAAAGCAATGGAACAGTGAGCGTTTGATTGATAAGCATGTCAAGGTGAACATCCCCGAAGTGTGGACGTTTGATAAATATGGTGGACATGAGATTTCGGGAAAGAAAGTATTGCTTGAGCCATTCATCGAAAACTATACAAAGTTCAACTCTAATTCAGGTTGGCAGGACGATGGATCTCATTGGGCACGAGCTATGCAAGCTCTTAGCCATTTCTCGTATCATGTATCAAATGGCGAGTTCCTTCTTTGTGACCTTCAAGGTGGAGTGTATAAGTCAACGATTGTACTTACTGATCCGGTCATCTTGTCTAGAGATCAAGAATATGGCGTCACTGACTTAGGCAAACAAGGAATAAGCTCCTTCTTTGCCCAGCATGAGTGCAATGAGTACTGCCGTAGATCGTGGAAGAAGCCATCCAACAAGAAACAGTATCTGTACTTGAGTCAGAGTACTACTATGATCAAAGGTTCAGGCCGTTCAGGAGCATATGTACCCACTTGTGGGCCTACATATCAAACTGTTGGGCGTAGCAAAACCTCTCAACGGCGTTCTACCTCTCGGCGTTATAGGTAGATAGTTGATTTCTGCAATGAGAAGAGAAGTTACCTATGTGTGCTTGGAGAAGAGGAGCGATGTTGTTGTACAGTATGGATTAGTTGTGAGCGGTGTTTATGTGTTGTTTGTTGAAAGAGAAGGTGTGACATGAAAAAGTGTAATGAACTAAGACGAATGATTATGTGACAATCATTAGTTAGTGACAATCGTTGCTGTGACTCTATCGTGTTGTGAAATAGGTCGCCTACTGTTATTGTGGAAATGAACAAACATAAGATACTAGAATAAACGATAGTCTGTTAAGTTCTGATTAACTATGCATACTGTTATATTTACATGGTACTAGCAAATCTACGAAATGATTCTAATCTTTCTTGTTGGCAGCCTCCAAACAAATTGATTCATATTCTTCCAACATGAAGTCAAGGAATTTCTCTGCATCTGGCACCACTCGCTCGTCGGCAGACTCTACGCTCAATATTATTTGTCCATCATAACTTGTAACTAATAGACCAACGGAAATCTTTGGAGGAAGAGGCAAAAAAGCACACAACAGTTTAATCGGCATACTTCTCCAGTGGATCTCAAAAGGATATCCCATTACATTGGATATAACCGCAACGGCTTGACAATTTGTGTGAACAAGAGCATATCGAGCAACTGATGAGCTTCCTAGTTTTGATATCAATGATGTGATGAAGTGACTAATCAAGGGTGCTGGGGTACGCTTAGCTCTGCTCAGTATCTTTGAGATTCTTCCCAATCGAGATAAAGAGCTAGTGTGGCCTGAAGGGTTGAATGGTATTCGAGAAACAAATGCTCCTACCTTGTTTGAGATTGATTGTCCAGGTAGAATAGAGCCCGTGAGATGCGCCGTAACAACAATACTGACAGAAGATGGGCACTTGACTGGCTTTGTCTCTGATTTGGCTTCAAGTAGTTGATACTGCTTCTCCAAGGCTCTACCCAATAGAGCAATAAAGAGATCATTTAGCCTTGTATGATGGCCAATAGTCTTGGCGACGGCCTTGGCATCTTCAACCTTTGCAAGATACTTCCAACATACAGATCGTTTGCCAATGCTCTCAACTTTTGTATCAGTTACAGCATTGAATGGGTTGACAGAAGTCAACATGTTCAAAAGTTGTTGAGAAATAGCAACGACTGAGCCAAGGAGATAGTAGAGGATGAACCCAACAAGTCGCTTCATCATCCCCATCTTCTTTACTTGAGTCTTGTACTTATCAACAGCATCAAGTAGGAGGCTATCAAGCTGCTCTTTTTCATCACTCATCTCTTTTACAATGGCGCTCATACTAACGCCGTCACATACGACGTGATGAACACGAAATAAAGCGACTGTTTCTACTTTGTAACCTTGTTTGAGAAGCTCTTCACTATTGAGGATAGCGCCAGACGAACCTAAAGGCCCTGATGAGATATTAATCTCCCAAGGACGATCGGTTACATCTATTGGATCGGTTAGGAACTTGTTAATCCTATCTTTAAACTCTTGTGGGTTAGCAGGGTGATGTACTTCTAAACAACTATCATGAAGGAAAGCGGACTTGTTTGTTACTTCTTCAAAATAATCGTCTTTGATATAAGAACTGAGTCTAGAATACTTCTGTATTGCCTCATAGAAGAGTTGTTCAAATTCTTCTCTATTCATGCCCTCGCCTGCTTTGTTTGAGAGTGCATTCATTCCTTCAGTTTTACTTGCCAAAGCAATGAAGAAGGATATGATATAGACGGGTTTCTTTCAGTTTGAGATAGTAGTGCAAACTTTCCAATAGGAGTCATTTGTTTATGTAGTACTTTTGGATTCGTCTTCGGTGTTGTATTCTTAGAAGTAGCTGTCCAATATTGGTAGAATAGGAGTGCAGCAATGGTGATAATAAATGCACAAGATGTGCTCAATATTGCATCCGAATCGGTCAACGATGAGAGGGATGCCATCATGTTGTTTTGTGGTATGTTATTATGATAAAATATTTGATATTGTTGGTATTTGGATATGATGAGATGATTGTATTGTTCTAAATAGTGACAGGAGTGTTATGATATCGAGCAAGCAGAGTTGCAACGCGAACACCAACATCATCACATGAAAGATATGAGAACTTTGAATTGTAGCGGAAACGAGTAAGATACTCTTCCATCTCGTGTGGTGGTATTATCACTATCTCCTCTATCAACTATCTAACATACAAAATGTCATTGTCATTTATTTGGGGGATACATAAAAGATACGAACTCTATCTCGCCCTCAAGACGGCAGATATGTACCAAACCAACCTCCTCTGCCAACCATATGCAGCATATGAAGACTAAGTAGAGAATATATGGAGAGATAAAGGGGTGTGATGGCATAATAATGTGGCACTAGGCGCCCATGTAAAAAAAAAAGATACCTTCCATCAGATTACAAGATTTTGTTGGATGGTATGAAAGATAATGTTGGTAAGTATGTTTCCTCCATAGGACTGACATACTTCTAAATATATCTTATTCAGAAGTCATGTAAATGGTGTCCAAAATCGCCGAGTTGAGATGATATGATACTGATGCCTTTCTTCTTAATCAATATTGCTATGATTATACTTCAATTTGATGGCTCACTCCGTCCACCACGAGATCCTCAAACTGGTTTTACTTACTCTCCTAAAATCATCGGCGGCAGCATACTGGATGGCAGTGATAAGTTAGCTTCATGTAGTGCATCAATCATATCATCACACGATGGCAATGATAATGAAAAGTTGATTGCATTGTGTGGACGGTATATACCAAATAAAACATCCATGACATCGGCAGATACTGAGTATGATGGACTTTTACTTGGATTAGATTGGCTTGTAAATGAGTTATCTTCCCACCAGTCAACAATCAATATTTGTGAGTTGATGGATACAAAGTTGATCATAAAAGGAGATTGCAAAGCAGTAATAGATCAGATTAATGACAAGTCTATACCAAGAAAGATGGAATCAAAGTACAACTTGGCAATGGAAAAGATTGAATCTATCAAAGATTTATACTCTACATACTATCAAAGAAGCACTGAAGTATCAGTATCCAATGCTGATGATGTGCTGTCTGTATGTTTAGAACATGTACCAAGGGAGTACAATACACTATGTGATACCATATGTAAGATTGTTATAAATAAAAAACAATCAGAAATTGTGGCATCGATCCTAGACTTGATTGAATTAGGTGAAGAGGACTACTCAAAGAATAATGTAGAAGATAGTACCAATCAAAAACATATCAAGAAGAAGAGGAAGAAACATATTATGCCATCAAAAAGTGAATACTTTCAGCAAGCATTCGACAATATATACAACAACCCACAACTGTGCCATTCATCTCGATTAGCACTGGCATGTAAATTGGCTAAAGTTTCTATACAATATAAGGATACCGCAATTCTTGACGGTTTGTCTAACTTCTTCATGAACATGTCACGTCGATTCAACAAGTTTTATTATGCCGAAGATAATTATGATAATGATATGATTAGAGATACCCTGAGAAGAGCTAGTATACTCTGTAAGAAGTTGTCGGTTCATCTCAATGATAATACTCAGTTAGAAGAGGATAGTAAAGTCTGTAATGATAATGTTGACTCAATCTTCCAGTTTTGTGTAGGAAGCAAGTCTAGTGATATTAGTGATGAGAAAGATATGGATCCTGCTATTCTAAATGCCTATACAGACATTTCTGAGCTCATAAGCAGTGTTGAAGTTGAATCTCATAAAGAGGAGCTCATACTCTGGAGTAGGCATAACATAATATAGTAATAGATAGATAGAGTCAGTTGAGTTCTGATTAACTATGCATACTGTTATATTTACATGTTACATGATACTAGCATTCGATCATTGACTTCTTAAAGACTGATTCCCAAGTTCTCTAAGATGCCAACTCCGTTGATCTGTTCCTGGGCACACATACCGGCAGCGGCAAGCATGGCAAGACGTCCGTTCTGTAATTCCTTAGTCTGTAAGTTGGCGAAGTCCTTAGCATCAGTTGGCTTGAATGACTTTCCGAATCCAATATCACCTGGGTAGTAATTTTCTCTAAGAGAGAATAGTGGACCCATGCCTGGCTCGACCCAACCCGCAGAAGCCCTCCATGCCTCAGCAATGTTAATGGCAAGGAAGAATGGGAAAAGAACAGTTCCTGGTACCTCAGGAATTTGGTTGTTGGCAATGGTGTGGTGAACATCCATACCGTATGTGATGGTGGGTGTTGATTCTCCAATTAGGTATCCAAGAACAGCCATCATTGAAACACGTCCATGCATAACCTCAGCCTCACGATAACGCTTAACGGTGTTAAGATCAGCATCCTTACTGAAACCAAGAGGATCGAAGAATCCAAGAGGAGCTAGTGCTCCTGGAAGTCCATAACATGGTTGGGAAGCATCTGCAACCCATCCGTTGATTGATGCAACAGCGGCAACTCCGTTGGTGGGTTCAGCTACAACAACAGTTTCCTCCTCAATTGAGATTTCTTCCTTGGTTGGAGTCTCAGACATACGGATGGCAGAGGGAGCACGTCCAGTAGATGATGGAGCAAAGGCAGCGGCAGAGCCGATAATGGTGGCGATGATAGCAGTCTTCATTGTTAGTAGTAGTATATATGTAGAGTAGTTGATGTGTATTCGATTTAAGAATTATGAGCTTAGTAAATGCATGGTTGTGATGATGTGGTTGTTGTTGATGGATTGAGCTGTTATTGCATCGTCATCATTTGCTCTGTGTTGGTGCACCTTATATTGCAATGAGTCATTCCCTGCAGTGCGTTGTCTTTTTTTTTGCTAAAAAAAAGTATCCTACCTCGAGGTATCTTTTAGGTGCAGTTAGTAGTGCCAATCTATTCGTCTTCGTGGTGCCTAAGCGTGATGCGGCTTTATCAGTTTACTTTACATTGGGTGGTCACTATGCCGATACTACATTATATACTTTGATACATAAGAAGATTTGTTCTATGAACTTCGGATACCAAGTTTGTAAGCTCTAGATTCGACCATATCTTAGACTTATCTGTCTATCGAATAAAATCCCCATGCATTGAACCAGAAGCTGCTGGATTACGAGCAAGTTTCTCAGGTATTTGACTACCAGTACTTTCTAAGTATTGCTTTAAAGGAGCCATAATACTCTCATCCTCGTCTGTGATGAAACTTGTAGCTAGACCTTCCTTCCCGGCACGACCCGTACGTCCAATCCTATGACAATAGTTGTCAATACTCCGTGTAGGTAGATCGTAGTTGATTACCTGCTGAACATCGGGAATATCTAGTCCTCGTCCAGCAACATCTGTGGCAACCATTACCACACCTCCACGACGGAATGTGGCTAGATTCTCTTCACGTTGATCTTGAGTTTTACCTCCATGTAAGACGACACATTTCCTTCCTGCATTCTCTACTGTCCGGCCGACACCCTCGGCATGTTTCTTCTCATTCACAAACACAATAATCTTTTCACTAGGATGAGACCGACGTAGTAAGTCACGCAATGTACTCTCTTTCTGACCAGGCGAGGATAAATAGAGGATACGCTGTGTAATACGTGCGTTCTTCCCCGAGTCTTGATCTCCTACTGATACAATCACTGGATGGCGGAGGTATCGTTTGGCAATACGTTCAACCTCACTGGGCATAGTGGCACTAAACATTGCAGTTAGTCGATGACTGGGCACAGCTTTGCCAAGACGTTCCAAATCTTCTCGTTCTTGCTTATATGCCTCAGTTTCATCCTCACTCTTCAACTTACCACCCATTGAATCCAATATCTGTTCAATTTGAGGAGCAAATCCTAAATCAATCATACGATCAGCCTGTTGTTATCCCGGAGTTGCAGTAACAAATAAAAAGTGCACATTATGTGAGCAAAATATCATACAACACCGTACAAACATTGCAATAATATAATGACATACCTCATCAAGTACAATATACGAACACTGATTCAATACCAAATATGTCATTTCAATACAATCATTAATACGACCAGGAGTACCAACAACAATATGCACACCGGTACGAATCTTCGTTGCCTGTTCGGTAATACTCTGTCCACCGACCACAGCGAATGATACAATATTACTCTGTGAACTTAGTAACTTTCCAAATTCAACATTGATTTGTAATGCCAATTCACGAGTGGGTGCCATTACTAATGCCAATGGACCTTCCTCGTCTACTGTATCCAGTATACTTTGTGGAAACATCATAACATGATGACATAATGGTATACCAAACGAGGCAGTCTTACCACTACCGGTCTCGGCAATACCAATCAGGTCACGACGCTGCATACCAATTGGTATAGCCTGACGCTGAATCGGACTTGGATTTGTATACTTTAATTTATTCTCAATTGCATTTAATAAACTTGGATGTATGGGAGGTATACCCTTTGGTACCTCACGGAAGGATCGTAATGGTGGTGGTGACTTACCACCCTTGACAACTATGTTGTAATTTTCACGATAGATTCTCCAATCTCTGTTAGTCATTTTATCAAGTGGTTTAGTTGAGACTGTATGGACTGATGTTACTGTGTCATAATTCTTGGATTTCTTCTTTTTGTTACCCTTACCAAACTTGATATCGTCCTGTTGTAATTGTTGTTTGGCTGTATAGCTTTGTGGTGGACGACTTATACCTCCACTACTGCTGCTGCCATTTCGCGGTGATGACTGTTGATAACGTCCATTATACCTATTGTTACTACTATCCTTCCTCATGGTACCACCATACAATGGATCATCATCCTCAAATGTATCCTCGTTGCCATCCCATTCAAATTTGAATACTGTTTTCTTAACACGGCGTTTCTGGCGTTGTTCTCGTAATCGTTGTCGAATGGATGCGTTTGTATTGCTGCCTTGACCATTGCGAGATGATGAATTATCATATGATGATGCAGCAGTAGTTTCGTTTTTTACTGTCTTTTCACCGAGGTAGGCCTTTTTAATAGATGCCAGCTGTGATGCAGTCAAGTGCGATTGTTGACTGCTATTATTATTGTTGGATATTTGTGAATTATCAACCTTTCTACTCTTTGATGCAGCAAGAGATACTGATGTACTCGCGTCGCCAGTAGTAGCAGTGTCGGAAGATATTTGTCCTGTCCCACGCTTTCGTTTACTAACAAATACCAATCCACCACCACTACTTGTAGTATTACTCCCTCCATCCAAATTTGAAGAAGTCTTTCTACTATTACCACCACCCATTACTCTTCTTCGTTCTAAATCCAACTCACGCTCACGCTGTCGCTCACGAATGCGACGTTCCTGTGCTTCTGCTAAAGCACGTTGTTCTTCTTGTTCTTCTGATAGAGCAGCAGTACCACCATTGGTATTACCATTCACATTTGAGGTATCATTATTTTGTGCCAACTTTCTTTGTTTAGCTCTTTCTTCTGCGCGTTTTTCAGCTCGCTGGGCAGCTTCGGCCGCGGCTAGTGCTTCAGCACGTTCTGATTCGGATAATCCCGCTAGGAGAGATGGGTCTATTAGTGGTGTATCGGCCATTGTCAATAAAGTAGTATAATATAGATTTTTTTGTTGTATTTTAATTTTTGATGAATCTAACCTAAGATTATGTGTACTTTTTGCAATAGCTCAATAGACTGCCGGGAATAAACTTTGGTATGTGTTATATATGAAGTATAACTCTAAAATGGCGGTAGTAAGCAGGTACCAAAGTATTTTATTATGTTTAGGTGGTGGTGGGCGGTAGTAGTTGATGCTGAATGGGCTTGTGTGGTGGTATTTTATATTGTTGGTTTGTTTATTTTTCTACTATAGACTGCCGCGGATAAAAGAAGGCATATGTTCGCAAAAAGATTAAGTAGAAGATCCGATGACAGTATAAGATGGGCGGCTTTAGTTTATATTGTGTGGTATGCTGAAAGTTAGTAGGTGGCAGCGTGACAGCTATCGTAATGGTCAATGGTTGCAAATTTTATGAGAGTTGAGAGTCTAAAGGGTTGTATCGCCATTGAGCATTTTATTCAATCCATCAAGTGTGTTTATTTTATCTCACTGACGGTCGTGGGTAGGAGTCTACTAAACCAAGATGTTAATCGTAGTACTCTCTACTCCGTCTGTTGCAAGAGACAGAGTGTCTATGTAATTGCATACTTTATAAGTTTGCAATATGCAAGAACCCCAAGATGGAAGATCGTATCAAATCATTTGATGTCTCTCAACATCGTCTCATAAAATCAATAAGCTGACAATACAAACAACAATATACAACAAACACAACAATAATATATTATATAAAAGAATAACAAACATGAAGACTACTATTGCATTATTCCTACTATCTGCCGTTTCATCCTCCAATGTCCTATCGATTACTGCCACTGGGCACAATGCAGATGAATTAAACTTTAATCTACGACACACCGCCAACATTAAACTACTAGAAGGTGCACAGAACAAACATCAATGTTACAACCATTGTCAACGTCATACCGGCAAATCTAATCAATGGATTAAGAATTGTGAGGAGGATTGTGATCGTCAATATGATCCACCAACTCCAGCTCCAACTGAGCTCCAGTGTTACAACTTGGGGGATGAATGTGAAACAGATGATGATTGTTTAACTGGTGGATTCAATCCATGCAACAAGTGCGGTACTACCAAAGAAACCGAGTACTATCAGCGTTGTTATTCCGAGCCTGAAGAATCCCCTGCACCTACCCCCGCTCCTTATGAGCAGCCTCAATGCTACAACCTCGGGGATAAATGCGAAACAGATGATGATTGTATGACTGGAGGTTTCAATCCATGCAACAAGTGTGGTAAAAATCGTGGTACCGAGTATTATCAGCGGTGTTACTCGGACGAAACCCCTGCACCTACCCCCGAACCTACCCCAGCTCCATCTGAGCTCCAGTGTTACAACTTGGGGGATAAATGTGATACGGACGAGGATTGTATGACTGGAGGTTTCAATCCATGCACAAAGTGTGGCACCTCTCGTGGAACACTATACTTCCAAAGGTGCTATGGAGAAGACGAAGAAGATGTAGTGTTGATTGAAAGTGATGAAGATAGAGACAAGGTCAATTGGGATAAGGCTGGAAATTGGACGCGCAAGGCGGCGGATACGGTAGCCGATGGAACTAAAAAAGCTGCTCAAGCTACAGCCGATGGAACAAAGAAGGCAGCCGAGGCAACTAAGGACTGGGGAAAGAGGACTTTCACTGATGACAACTCGTCTGCTATCAAGTCATCAAGTATGGTAGTAGTAGCCGGAGTTGTCTTTGTCATGCTTGTTTAAAGCACAAGAGAGATATCATAATGTTTGTATTGCAAGCGATTGTCATAGTATTTGAGATAAAAATAATATAATGTTTGAATCTGCCTTATGTTTAGTAACGTGCATCCTTACTAGACTGTTCAATACTCTTCAGTCGATACACTCATTTATAGGGTCATAGAGCTATCAGGGGATACCTTTTGAAATCTTCTTTCCTTCCTACTCTCATAGATAATTTTAGCTACGATTTACAATTCACATCACCATACATCAACTACTACCATACATCAACTACTACAAACACAACAATAACAATATGGATAAGTATGAGGTGATAAAAGAACTAGGGCGTGGTACATGGGGTGTGGTAAGATTGGCAAAGCAAAAGTCAACCGGACGGCATGTGGCACTTAAGAAAATTAAGAGTGAACGTCCCGAGGAGGGTATTAACTTTACAGCCGTACGAGAGATTAAGTTACTAAGAGAGTTTAAACATGAGAATGTTATTGAATTGGTAGATGTATTTACTACCTCTGATATGGCGGTGTGTTTAGCGTATGAGGTTGCCGATACCGACCTTGAAAAGATATTGAAAAATCGTGCTATCAGTATATCTTTGGCTGATACCAAACAACATCTACTTACAATATTACGGGCTATAGCTGCTTGTCATGCTAGATGGATACTTCATAGGTGAGTGTAGGAGGTATATTAGGACTGTGGTGCATTGTTTTTAAGGAAATGTGCGCGCTAACAACAAGTGACACATCATGTGTACTTTTACTGCAATACAAATTAATACAATAAAACAATACAATACAGAGATTTAAAACCCGACAATTGCTTATTCCTCAAAGATGGTACAATGAAGTTGGCAGATTTTGGTTTGGCTAGAACATATGGTACACCCAAAACAAGGTTAAGTCCACAGGCCATCACACTATGGTACAAACCACCAGAACTATTACTAGGTGCATCAGAGTATTCATCAGCTGCAGATATTTGGAGTGTGGGTTGTATATTTGCAGAATTATTACTAAGAAGACCATTTTTACAGGGTAATCAAACAGATATTAGTCAATTGGATACAATATTTCAAGTGTTTGGTACTCCCACTGAGACTAATTGGCCTGATCACAGCTCCCTGCCATTGTGTACACGGGGATTGGAATGGGATAATTGTCCTCCGATACATCAATTTGAAGAAATATTTATAGCGGCACCACAGGATTGTATATCGTTACTGCGGTCTATGCTGGTGTTGGATCCTAATAAACGATTTACGGCATCTCAGTGCTTGAGTCATCCTTACTTTACAAATGATCCTCAACCGACACCAAAAGAGAAACTTGTCCTTTCATCAGATTGAGAGATAGAGATGGGGTTGTTAATTGACTGTATCAGTTTTCTAAAGGTAAGACTACATTTATTGACAGAGCTTTGATACGATACAACACTTCTATTATTTCTTATTCTTTATTAAACACACATTTATTACATTTAGAGTCCCCAGAACTCAATTCAGTAGAAGCCATCAACCAAACCAAACAAACTGCGGTCATCATACTTTGGGTTCTTAACATCACCACTAATCTGAGCACCACAAAAGCCATTTGCAACCTTAGGAGGGGGGAGAGTCTCTTCTTCATATTTTGGGTACACTTTGTAAACCTTCAATCCCTCAAGACTTGCCTTGATTGACGATTCTTCAACGTTATTCTCTTTGGCTTGACTTGTGACCAATTCAGCATATAGAGACTTCTCAGTATTGACTTGTGTAGAGTACTTCTCATTTTGGCGTTGCTTTTCATCTTCTACGGCTTGAATGAGTTGTGCTCGATCATCTGGCGATAAAGCTGTCTCATCCTCAATAATATCATCAACATCCTCACGAATATGACTTGATCTGACCATTATTTGAATACTTTTGAAGGGGAACGACAACATCTGATGAACACAATCAGCTTGGAGCATAGACGGCTCAAGTGCATCAATTTGTGATGGCTTGTTGATTGGGAGAAGATCATATGCAGTAGATTTATCAGAGGATACAAGAATATTAACATGCTTCGAATCATCGGTTGCTGAACCCCATTTCAATCCGGCTTCCTCAAAAGGAGTAAAGGTTTGGGTATCAGTTTCACGGTCATAGTTGGCAACGCACTTCATTGGAAGTACGGTGCACTCCATAATACAAAAGATAGGCAGATTTGAATTGTCAAAACGTTCAATGATGTGCTCATGGCCAGAGATACCAGGCAAACATCCTTCACTCTTGATTAAGACAAACGATTGAACCTGTGGATTCTCTTCGCATCTTGACAAGAATCCAATAAAGTATTCTTCTAAGGTTGCACGGTAATTGTAAAAGCCAAACCTGAAGCAAAACAAAAAAGCAAGAAGCGTGAGGAAATGGTTATAATAATGAAGCAGCCAAATCAACATACATACTTACATCTTCTTGTTGATTTCATTTGGGCCTACTGCTGTGATATTGTTGACTTGAGAGAGGAGTGATGTAGACATTTCGGCAGCGCGTTGTTTGTGTTTCGTCAAGGAAACAACTTTACTATCTTCCTTTGATAGAGAGGGAGGCGTGGCAAGGGCTGCTGCTCGTCTCTCTTTGGTGAGCTGTTGCTTGGTTTGCTTACGCTTCTCAGTGGTATTTTGTCTGCGACGGCTAGCTCCGGTTGGCTTGGGAGATTGCTTTACGCTCTTACCACGTGGTGTATGTTTCCTTGCTTTACGGGCTTGTTTTGTCAAGCTTAGATCTCCCAACTTGTCATTAAGAGGAGAGGTTTCTTTGCCCTTTGTAGGGGATGTCTTTCTTGGCGTATTCCTTGTAGAGACGACCATTTTTCCTTGGATTAGATATATGGGTAAACAATAGATAGAATATGAAGCACAATGGTTATTAGCTGTTTTACTAAGGGAGATGGGGTCTGTGATTTTTGTCAAAGATTGAGTCGGTATCCACCACAAAATCTTTTACTTATGTTGCAATGGCATAGGATTACAATAGCATATCATCTAACATCTCAAATTGCAGTCAATGATCAGTATATACACAATACACCAAGTTTCTATCGAGTTAGTTTGCCTTGCAAGAGTGTAGCATAAGATACACTCTCTAAAAAGATATTATTATATTATATAAAAAATGACATTAGCCATCAACATTATGATACTATCAACAATCTTCCTGGTATATACAACCACAACACTATTCGTAAACAGTTTCAATCAACATGCATTTGTTACATATCCAATTAGAAGTAACCAATACAATAGTTTTGGGGTGACGAAACACAAGATACATCAACAACATATAACATCACAATTGTCATCAACCACAGTCCCAAACTCCAATCAATCATCATCAACAACACATCAAAAGCAGTACAGTGTCTTATATCAAAAGGTATTACGAGCACCAACTACATCTACATCTTCTACTGGTAGTTCTTCCAAATCAACATCACAAACATTCCTACTAGATTTATTAACCTACCTACAAGACATTTATAAATTACCTAATAGTGAATTAATAATGCCATATGAAATGATCATACCTGATGATCATGTCAATGAAGAAACAGGTGAAGTTGTAGATGATGGTAGCAATAGTGGCGGAGATGAAGGAAGAGCAGTAGTAATTATTGATTCGCCATTATCAAATAGTATATATGATGCTAGATTGGAAATTGAGGTTATTGGTATCTACCCCGACAATAATAATATTGACACTGATAATGTCAATACACAGCAACAACAGCAGTTGGTAGGACCAAGTATGGCAATGGTTGCAGTTAAAAAACTCAAGGATCCAAATTATGACAGTAGTAATAACAATAGTGAAGCAGCCTCTGAGGGATTGTATACTGCATCACAACATACAATTATTAATTCGTTAGATGTTGGATTACAACATTTAGAAGAGGGACGAATTGTTATACCTTCTAGTTATGACGAGAATGATGTGGTTAGTGCTCAGTTTAATAATGATGACGATGGGGTAGATGCTGCATTAAAGAGGATTGGGTATAAGAATTCTATCAATGCTGCCTCTTCGAATAGTGAAAGTAAAGAGAGTAATGAGATGATGAAGAAGGAAGAGAAGGAACCAATATCAATTGAAAAGGATGCTTTGGGGAATGTTATCATTGATTCTACACAAGCTGCAGCTGATGTAGATGTATCTCGGAAGAAGAAGGAGAAGAAGGTTACAAATAAGATAGAGAAATCTACACAGCCCAAGGTTGTTACTTCACCTACCCCATCAGCATCATCAAGTAAAAGTGATATACAATCCAAAGCCACAACAAAGGAGAAGAAACCTTCCTCAAATGAAAATGAAGATTATGCAATTATAATGGCAAGGAAACAAGCCGAATCATTAATGTCTACAGTAAAAGTTGGTCAAACTACCTCATCTACTCATGGAACTATTGCAATATCGGGTGGTGAAAGTGATTTTGCAATTAATGCTGCCAAGAAGATTGCTGAAGCCGCCGCTAAAAGAAGACGAGCAGATATGGATGATAAAGAGGATAAGGCTACGGTCAAGGCAAAGCTAGAACATAAATATGCAGTCAAAGGACAGGAGAGTACTACCAACAACCAGGTGACACCAACAACAAAGGCAGTTCAACAACAAAAGAAGACGAAAGCAAAGGTCCAAGATTTATCAAACGATGAAATGTTTGTAAAGTTATCAAATATTGCCAATAAGGCTAAGAAATCTTCATGGAAGAAGACTATACCCAAGAGAAACGCAGTCAGGAAGGATAGTGGTATAGAGATCAAGGCAAGTACACTCAAAAACGAAGATACAACTCCTACCAAGACGGATACCGAAATAGAAAAAGACATACTGCAAATAGCCAAGGAGAATGAACGTGTACAGCAAGAGTTACGGGCAGCAACTGACATGATGCCAGTTGAAAAGGATGATGAAGAGGGCTTATCACCAGAAGAGTTGTTAGCTCAAGTATTAAAGTTTGGCGATGAAAAGGAGAAGGAAGACAAGCCTGGACATGGATTTGTCGAGGGTGCTTATGGTAAGGCAAAAGAGTTGTTACAGACTGACACTTCTACCAATGATTTTGAATACAAAGAAGGGGATAAATCCTCTGATGAAATGAAGAGGAAAGCAGAAGAGGAGGAGCTACGACGAATATTCGCCGCTGGATCATCAGTCGCTGAAGATAGAATGGTTCAACCATCCATTTCTCAAGAGTCTTCATCAAATCTATCAAAGCCGACAATAACAGAGGAGGATATAAATGAGCTTATATACGCTGATGAGACTGTGCCACTCAATGCACGAGTGTTAGACGATGAGCTTGCCGAGTTGGAAGTACGAATGAGTAAATCTCAAGAAGGAGTAGTAGATGGACCGAATAAACTGTTTGATGTATTCAGTGGTCCAGAAACTTATAATCCAAATGTCGATCCGGAGAGTTCAGTGAATTGGCCTGGTGCCAAGGAGGGTACCCGAACAGATGTAAAGTTGGCCGCTGATTTGTCTACTGCATTAAAGCAAGCTAAATTTGCTGCAGCTGTATTGACACAGATGAGAGAAGAAGAAGTAGATGATGATACAAACGAAGTTCGATACTATGTTGGTGAGAAAGAATTGCCATTTGAACGAGTAACTCTACTCCGCAAATGTGTCAATGAAGCTGTCAAGGCTGGCTTAATTGAAGATCCGGAAGTCCTCGCGGTTGAACGATCAAGACTTCAAATGTTGATTGATGAGTTAATGTCACAACCAGAAGAACGATTAGAAGAGATTAGTATGAGTTATAAAGATTTATTGCTATCAGATTATTTGGTCGATCTCATTAAAGAGAGGTTATATAATATGGCACAGAGTGATGTAAAGGCACAAAGGGAAGGCACGGAACATCAGCTGAAGAATCGACATGCAAGTGAACGAGCCATTCTTATTAATCTTGCACAAATAGCTCAAGCGTTGGTGAAGGAGGCTCAAGCGCTTGGTGCCGAGTTGGAAGTATCAATGCTTGAAATCATCCGTTCTATTTGTGAGGTAGCAATGGATCCCTCGCACAAGACAGAGGAAGATACGACAGTAGCACTAACCGATGCCGTGCGTGATATGAGACCGCTGCTAGATGATGCCTTTGTCGCATATCTCAAGTATGCCATTGCCGAAGAAGAAGGGAAGTTAGCTCGAGAAGGTGTCTTAGATGACCCAGAGCACAATCGATGGTTATTCGTTCTCAAGATTGTTCAAGAAGGGGTATATACCGAGCTGTCTCAGGGTGTCAAACGGTACATTGATCATATATGGTATGTTCTTCGAATGAAATCAAAGTCCGAGAGGAAAGAGCTTTTAACGAAATTGATTGATGTTATGCCAACGATGGATGTACGTCCATTTGTCAAGGTTGTGAATAACATTGTTGGAAGTCTCGGAACAACAGTAAAGGGTGATTTTACCGATGGTGTCATACTTGGTGAAATGACTAATGAACTATTACAACTGCAAAGAGATGTGAGTGAACTTCTACCGCCCGAGAGGGTGGATGAACTTAGTAAGGATGCAGATGATTGGGCTGCCAAACAAAGACAAAGATTATTAGAAAGAAGAAACTTGACAAGACAACGACTTGAAGCTGCACGGATAACGGCTGATGTAGACCCCGATGACATAATCAAGAAGCCAGGCCCAGAAGCAGAGCGTTTTGATTAAGAATACTGTTAAAATTAAACAAATGTGTCATTAGTCATTGAAAAGACAATGTAAGGATACCACAAGCGTATCCTACAATATCTTCGGTCCTTGCCTTCTATTAAACTATTAGGTATTCTTAAATTATATCCCAAATAGTCACCCTCTGCCTTTGGAGCCTATCATCAACGCTATCCTGTCGAGTTGCCCGCCCTCGTCAAGCCGAGGAGAGAATAACAAAAGGATACCGTTAGCGTATCCTACTCTCTAACATGTAAATAATAAACGCCTCGAGTCGGCCTCCTGAACTATTACATATCCCAAATTTGTTTACACGAACATTAATAGATTAATCTACAATATTAAAGTACATACACATATATAGTAATACCAATAATAATCGGTATCCTTAAAACCCAATAATTGGAATTTCCCCCTCTCTAGCTCTAATAATTCCCATGGCCTTACTGGGTACAAGGACATACTGTAGCCCCAGCACGGTCCCCCACAAATAAATAATTTCCCCGTAACCCCCCTTCCCCCACTACATAAACTCTTAGCCAACTTTATTAAGATCCATTAATAAATTAGCCTCACTCATAGCTTGGGGTGTCCTCTTCTCCGGGGGACTGGAAGGTCTGCTCGTAGGTCTTGGTGATAGATCCATTAACAAATTGGCATCACTTAATGATGGCTTATCATCAACAATTGATGCAATTAATGCCGCAGAATCAGATCGATTACGATTATCAAGCTTGGGATTAGATGGGGGAGGGTCTAACTTGGATACGGGGGCGTTAGGTGTTACCGAGGCTGGAGTACTCTTTGAGGTAACAATACTCTTCCTTGCCGGGGACGACAATAATAAGGAGGGTGGGGCGGCAGTTGTATCCCCGGACATAGCACCATCCAAGGGTGAGGATTTAGCATTACCCTCAGGCTCCTCACTTTTTACACCCTTTTTATTATCACCACCCTCAACACTCTTCCCACTATTACCAACACTCCCCCCTAAAAACGCTAAGGCATGTAATGCCGCTGCAGCGTCATTATCCGTACTATCTACGGCCATTAAATCACTTGGTGTAGATTTAATCTCATCAGTCTTGAGGGTCGAGGACGAAGTTTCTTCAGGGGGGGCATCATCTTGTGTAATAATTGGACAAATATTCTCGCCAATACCCGGTAAGGGTGGCATAATATACGACATGGGATCCTCCTTAACTTCTTCCTCCTCCTCTTCACTTTCCTCCTTTAATTCCTCCTGTTTACGCTGTTTACGTCTCTTCATACGTTTAGTATGTAAATCACAGTAATCACCAGAACGGGCGACACGTTTACATCCTGCCTTTTGACAATTGATTAAATCAAACGCGCCATGTCTACGGCATAACCCACCACGCTTGGCAACATTCGTACACCGTCCACCACTGCTAACACCATTGGAAAATCCATTAAACCCATCATCGGTACCTGTATAATTACATAAGGCACGGGTTGTTTTGGCACCATGTCGGCAGCAGACACCGCCTTGTTGTACTGTGTTGTTAAAAATGGGGAGTAGGGTGTGGGAAATAAATTTATATATGGTTAGATTAATTGCAATAAATATGGTTATCATTTAACCAATAATTAAATAATTGCAATATCAATCTGAGGTGTCAAACACACATGTGCCCCAGAATTGCAAAAGTCAACGCATCAATCTTACCTTGTTTAGTACAGCCGGGTATACTACAAAGCCTACCCTTGGCAACACTACGGTTACGTCCCGCGGCTGCAACCGCTGCTTTAGTACTACGTGGTCTTCCCACCTTACCCTTACCCTTTGATCGGCGTTTAGGCTTGGGGGTTGGTTCAGTATAACTATCATCAGAATCTGAAAAGTAGGATGTGTCTACTACTTTACGTTTGTTGGATTTACGTGTTGACATTTTAGATGACATATTTGCAATGTTTATTTGTTTGTTAAATTAGTTATTGATGTGTATTGGGGCGTATACTATTGACTTCACTATAAAGAAGAATGGTTCAAGATGGTGCATGAAATGGTGCAGTTGTAAGTGGGTTTACGTTGAGCCCTCAAAATGCCAGACGTCACAAATTGTTGGTGGTACTTTTGACTTTCTGGTCAACAAATTTCGACAATGGACATTTTCTCGCTCCCATAATGTGGCCACTGTCTCATCTAGGTGGATAGAAATGGTCGGGTATAACTTAGAACGTAATGACCAGACTGTCAGCGCATCCAGTAGTGTTTACCTTGGTGGTGGACTCGTAGTAGTATTAGTATACTTGACAAGTTAAGAACAAAATCGGAGCAAGTCTGAAAGCGTTATATGCTGCGGAGTACTGTTGTTTTGATGCAGTAGTGGATACAATCAATGTATTGGATTATATATATCAATGGGATGAGAGTACTATCCATCATCCAACGTGCAGAGTATATCACATCTTCACATTATCGGATTGTAGTATGCATATCCAACCTGTTTGGAGTATGCCCCCAACTTAATTGGGTGACACAAATACTGCGTATTAGACCATGTTCCATAGGAATTACTTGTCGGATTTACTTAGTAAGATTCAGATTATATTATGGCGGGATATGAGACTCCTGAGATGTCTGCGGATACAGAGATAGAGATTAGAACTAGGATACCAGCTTCACACATGATACTGTTCGAAGTAGTTCTTGAAGGAAGGAATAAACTTGACGCGGTTGATCACGTGCGGTTGATTCTGCGAGAACTCTTTGTTGTATTGCCATTGTTCTGTGTGATTGTCGAGCCTCTCTCAATGGCGGCCCATCAATGTAGGTTACTTTGCTTGATGGGTTTTGTAGAGCTTAAAGATCCTATCGTCATTAATTGTGCACGGCAATAGTAGGTGGGTTAAAGGGGATACAGATGATGATTTCGGTTTGCGCCGTCATTTTGGTTATTCCTCATGGGTGATTCCTCGTCGTCTATCTCCGCTCAACCAGCATCGGAACAATCCTCTCCTGTACTGTTCGGCGTTTCAGTGCAGCAGAGTCACCTAGGGTGTGTACTTCGGATATTTGTTTGTGTGACGTGTATTGAGTAGAAGTGCCATCGTCGCCGGAGCCTACACGATGGTATCAATCTCGTCTCATGTGATGTGTCATCAATCATATGCATATACATCTAGTGGTCTACGAACTCGGATAAGTGCACACCCGCACTCCATCGTCTATTCACCATTTTCTATTGAGGGATGCATCAATATTAATATGGCATAGATGGGTGGTTGTATATATAAGGTGGTCAATATAGCTTTGACATAAGTCTTCTTCGGCTTATAAAAGGGGGCCGGCCGTGATTATCTGTTGATGGGGAATTGTATATATTGTTAATAATACAGCAGGTATCGTGGTCGATGATGTAGTAGGGATTTTTGTACTCTATCGGATAGTTGATTATATTGTTGAGGTACTGGCGATGATGGGTGAGGCTGTGGTAGATTACACCAAATTGCAACGCGTTACAATTATTGCAATACACACCCACCCCCGTAGGAAAGCAAGGCACGCGTATCAATACTATTGATCGTGCAATGCAGGCATCTCCAGTAAAGAAGAAGGGACACCGTATAGGCTGACAACACCTGATGTCAATTAAATGCCTTCTTCTTTTTACTTCATCTAAGTATTCAACACTGTGTATGGCCAAGATAGCACGGGAAACATTGGTCATGATTGGTTAGTAAGAATGTGAAACAACTACCGAAGAGAGGTGTTAATACCTCTGTTGAATTAGCATTTAGCTATCACTGATTGATTGGATAGATTAGTATCCACATGGTAGTATCAATGTGAGTAGTCTATACTACATGGATCAGGTTGGTAAAATTGGGCCGTCTTAACCAGGAGCATATCCTGCGGATGCAAATGGTTGTAGATATTAGACTCGATACAAGTAGGTATCACCGCTTGGTTTGTTATCGTTACAAGATAGTGATTAATAATTAAGTGGTGAAGAGGGGAAAGAAGTTCCACCACTACCGGAGGGATTGGATAGCTTTGAGGAGGGACAAAGATACGGATGGTATATGTTCAAGCTGGAATATCTCAATGGTAGTTGGATTGGTATTAATTGGTGTTAGTTTCAATATTATTATTGGTATAAATATTGGTATTATCAATCACCGGTGGTACTTTAGAACTCGTATCTTGTTGAGCGAGATTCTTGTGGGGGCATCCGTTGTGCTCAGGGCCCCCCATTGGTTTCTCCAAGGAGTAGTAGTTTAGGTTAATATGTGAAGAATCAAGAAGTAGTGGGATGTTTCATACCATTAGCTGAGGCTGAGAATATCCTCGCACTAAGTGGCAGGAATGATATTGGAGCCATCTCCCTGGCTTGAGCCCTCTCATTTGTGCGCTTGTGCCATTTGAGAGGTTGTCATCTCGTGCACATTGAGCCGTCATGACGCTCTTAGCAATGATTTCCTGTCCAGGTGGCTGTCTGTAGCGAACCATGCAGCAGCAGGGGATGGTTCTTTGGTGGTGCCGTTACACACACACCTTTAATAACTTCATATTGTTCATACAGAAGAAGTATGGTTATCAAAGTTAGTTAGTTAGTTAGTTAGTAGTTAGATATCTAGGATACCTACCTGGGGCTGGATGTTACGCAGTTGTAGAGACCTAAGACTCCGCCATAATGTGGCCACTGTCTCATCTAGGTGGATAGAAATGGTCGGGTATAACTTAGAACGTAATGACCAGACTGTCAGCGCATCCAGTAGTGTTTACCTTGGTGGTGGACTCGTAGTAGTATTAGTA
>Ga0214481_100230_pt1 | contig 29554 bp, 22 predicted proteins | sample M1_20Mar14CPVII9_4_FD_165057 | JGI IMG/M metagenome (GOLD analysis project Ga0214481, IMG submission 165057) | Marine eukaryotic communities from Monterey Bay, California, United States - M1_20Mar14CPVII9sort6BwellG10 | ecosystem: Environmental > Aquatic > Marine > Unclassified | place: USA...
TTGATACTATGTGTCCCAGCTAATGCAAAACCTGATCCGAGGCTGTGGTGTAATTGAAGAACCCTCTCGGATATGACGTGGTATGAAGTCTCTACGATTTCAAGCTGTGCATTGAACTTGCTAGAAACCTCCTCTAGATTCTCGATTCGACGCCCAAACTCACGTATCTTAACCTGATGTTCGGCAATCTGAATGTCATGAATATCGACTCGATCCTCAAGGTCATCCAACTGTCCTTGCTGATGCCTCTTATCTTGAACTAAATTCTTGAGAATACGCCCCTGCTCACTACTATTGTCTCCAATCTGACTAACCATTGCACCAAGCTTTGCAATTTGCCTATTCAAACTGTCAACCGAATCCGCCGCGGCAGCTTCATTCAATGCCTTTTCCAGTTCACCGAGTTTCCTCTCAAATTCACGAGAAGAGCCGCTGATCCTTGATTGCAGATTACGACATGTAGCCTTGAGCATGTCGATTTCAGCACGATCTCCATTCAGCTGAAGCACGTTAAACTGAGATTGTAGATTATGCACTGAACGATTAATCTCTTTCTGTTCCTCAACCTGAGATTCCAACTCTTTGACCTTCGTTTTCATACTCTTCACCTCATTTTGAAGATTGTATATCAAGGCAGCGGTCCTCGGGGTTAAACCTGAGCATACGACTTCTTTATTCTCATCTAATCTGCCAAGTTGAAGTGTCATTTGATTCGTTGAACTTCGTGGGGATATCTGTGATGATGGACTTCCACTGGACGTAAGAGTTGATACAGACGACCCACTAGACGAGGGGGCAGTTGTATTGGTAGGAGAAGATGACGATGATTGAACACTAATCTTAGTATGTCGTTGGGTAATAGTAGATGATTCAGATGCCAATGATCCTCCCTAGAGCAAATAGGTATCAAGATGGATTAAGGATGAGACATAAAGTCCAATGCCAATAAGTACATATAATTCGCACATTTACGTACCATATTAGTTGCAATATGTTCAGTGGAGTCTTCCGTAATGTCCGTATGTGTTTGCTGAACACCCCACTCAAGTGTAGAGCCAACCTAAAGAAAAGTATATACACGTTAGATGAGAAAGGAACAAAGGAGGCCGCCGCAATGAAGAAGAATTCAATTGATACATACCCTACCATCCTCATTATCATTTCCACCACTTCCCTCAAATTCCCCGTTCCCCGCCCCTCCACAGTCAGGTGAATCAGTGGTCCTTGACGTATAGAAGGATGCGGGGGATCCTGTATTGTCCTGATTATCCCTCACATGTTCACTAGGTGTTTTGGGATTACTGTCCGCGGCACGGGAAGCAGGTGTATTGATAATGGTTTCAGATAAGTTGACTAGGGAGTTCGATGATGGATTTTGAGTAGGCATAGCAATTGGTACCCTCGACTCTTCATTGCTACCAATATCTCCACCGTCTACTACAGATGCCCCAACCTGGTTAGTAACAGCAATCTGTTGGGGAGGAGGACTACGGCTCATGGGTAGTGCAACCTCTTTTGGTGGTGTTTCATTATTAAGCCTCCAAGCATGCTGAATGTCATTAGAAATCTGTTCTTCCTGCGTCGGCTGATAAATATTTGAATGTCTTAGGTTCTGAGTTGGTATATTAAATTCGGAGCTTAATTCACCTGCCGTCCGTGACGCCGCCGAAAGGGAGGCACCTGATTCACCCGCACAATTATTATTACGTGTCTTATTCATTATACTTGTGAATGCCGCAAGTTTTTCTGTACTAGTTGTGTTGGTACTTCTTATCACATCACGGTACTTTATCACATCAGGATCTTCGGAACTACGATCTCCCGTCCGTGACCCTGGAGTGGAAGCACTAGGCTTATCCGACTTATTATTATCAATATTATTATTCATTATATTATTGTATGATGTGGGTATTTCTAACCTTTATCCATATGCAATTGATTAGGTGGTTGATCATTGGTGAGAAAAAATGACATTATTATTTTAACAATCAACCCGTAAACTTCTTACCTAATATATCAATACTTGACTATATATAAAACTAGCTCAACGTATACTCCCTTCTTTTATAAATATATATATTGCTGTACAGTATGCATATGTTTAATATAATATGTGTCAATACAATAAATTTTTGGTAGATGGTGAAAGAGGGTGAACTTACTATATTTCACCACTACGCTACGATAAACGTTAATTCAAACGGAATGGTACACCACCGCAATATTAATGAGACGTACAAGGCATTGATCTAGCCTTCTTTCGGGTTGCTGTTGCTGAGTTTGGCAACACCCTATTTGATTGTTTGAGTTTAACAACCATCGTAGTGAGTAACTCGAAATCCATAGTGAGTATGGTATCCCTCATCTACTCAACCACATTACACTAATAGACTACTAATAGACCACCGCGGAACCTCTTAATATATAATAATTGAGCCCTATATACGAAAATTGCAATCGTAATGATATTAGGTGTTTTGGCAGGGTAAGTTAAAATTGTCAATTGGTGGTAGTCCTGTAATTTTGTGGTTTTGAGTGTGTCGTGGAGTATTAAGTATTGAGGAGGTAGCGCTTACGAGATGTATTGTTTCTACGTCAAACTACTATGCTAAGTATACGATAGTCATGTTACCAGAGTGGTCTACTTTTAGTGTCTTACCTCAAAAAGTTTAACTCGCCTGTCTTATGTGCATTCCTCAACCACTCAAGACCTCCGAGATAGAAGCAAGCATCAGAACTTGCAGATGTAAAGATCTGGGGATAGTTGCCCCTTATCCCACTCGTTTCAAAGAAGGCATCTCTCTTCTCCTTTTGAGAAACGTCCATTCCATCAACAATTGTGTAAGGAATCGAGAGTTCAGATAGCAAATCTAGCACCTGTAATTGATCCCTCGATTGTTTCAAGTCATGTAAAACGGTCAAACGTGGTGGTGTAACTGGTGATTGATCGTTCGACCTTGACCTCGTGACAATCGGAAGAAGTACAGTTTCAAGGTACGCTTGAACCTCCCGTTCTTCTAATGTATCATCAGCATCATTCATCCACTTTCCTATCAGCTGACAGCACACGTCCTCATCAGAAGGGAAGAAGGATTCCCGTCGGAAGACCAGATTAGCAGCAATAAGCATGACTCTATCCCAATCCCCCTTCCCAATGAGATCGTTAACATCAGATTCACAAAGTGACGTATCCGGGCGTAAAGTAGGTACTGCTGGCCTATCTTTGCAAAGTAGAATGGCTGCAAGCTCTCCGACACGATACCAGTTCTTAGCCTCAACTTCACGTCTAATCTCCACAACTAAATCAGCAGAAGCATCTCCCTTGCTGCCGCTACTGAGGAGACTAATGGGACTATTGATATGTGCATCGGTTTCAGAAGAAGATGATATACTAATGATCTCTTCACCGAGGAGGACGGGAGACTGTTGCGAAGATGAATCATTGGCAACTTGCTGCTCTTCATTTACACCATCCTGCCTTGATTGGTGAGCAATTTCTTGCCATAAGGAGTCCGCCTCTTCTCGTTCAGCCATCTTCTTCGTAGCGGCTAGAATGCCCTTCCAATCTCCCGCTTTGATAAGCTTGTGAAGTTGTTCAGAATCCGATTCAGACATTTCCTTTGTGGCGGATAAAATACTCTTCCAATCTCCAATATCGAAAAGCTTGTCAAGTTCAGACGCATCTGATGAAGATTTACTAGTCTCAAGGGTTCCTGAGACAAGGGAGTTGGATGGTAGAGCTGAAGTATCAAATGCCGAATTATGTGACTGTTTGTAGAGCTTTGTAAATGCTTCTATAACATCTGCATCAACGCCGTCTCCCCGCATCCTGTAAGCCACAGCATCTATAGGAACACCAACCTCGATCGATCTGATATACTTTTCGCAGCTAGAGCGGTTCTCAGATAGTATCTTCCGAGCCTCTGCAAGCTCTACATCACGTGACTGTCTATTCTGCTTCTATATGGTTCAGAATAGGAACAAGTATGAGCAAGAGAGCCAAGACATGTCGATATGACGATCACACTACTCACCCAAGCAGGAACTGAATTACGATTAGCCTCCGATACGTCAAACTTGGAAATTAGATGCCCCTCGAGTGACTCTGCCCTCTCCTTTATCGACTTGCTCGGCGCTGGGTCAGCGGTACTTGGCTTCGATGGCCTCTCATCCACAATGGTGTCCGACTTAGTTGTGACCACGACAGTAAAGAGTTGTAGGAGATATCTTGTACGTTCAGGCTCAAGACCTGATACGATCTTTGATGGCTTTACATCAATGGACGTGGCTAGATGGCCTTCTATAAAAATGATAAGTTTCTCAAGAAACTGAAGCTTTGGTTGTTTGTCCTTAACATTTGAAGCGATCAATTCTTCATCGCTAAAGTTATTTAAATGGGAGAACAAAGGCTTAGGATGAGGAGAAGACTCGTAAAAACAACAACATAATATGACAAGTACTACAATACTCACCTAAAGATCATGCCCAAATCAAACTCTATAGCTTTCCCAATGCCCATAACGAGATCATGAATAAACCTGAAGGGTGGTTTGTTTAATAGCTTTTCTGAACACTTGGGCTTTGCTATTATCTTAGATATCATCGCCCTTGTTTGTTCAATGTCCTCGTTACAAGTCTGTATAGCATCCTGTTGTTCGTTCATGACTGGTTGCTTCTCCTGCACAACAGTGGACGATATCTTGGATGGAGGGAGTAGACGTTCCTTCCTTTTGTTAGTAATTCGTTCCTGTCTACGGCGGCGGCGTGCCAGATCCTCAAGTTGCCTCCAGCTTGTAGTAGGTGGCATCTTCTTTGGCGGCGGTGGACATTCAGTCTTGGGCTGACTACTTTTACTTGTCTTGCCTGGAATGATACTTTCGAGAGGCTGCTTCTCTTGTACCATGGTGGACGATGACAGTTCCTGTCTTATTATTGATCTTTGTTCCCGTCTACGGCGGCGGCTCTCAGCAAAATCCTCCCGCTGCCGACTTGTGTCTGATTTTGTTGCAATCCGACTCTGGGCAGTGGCAAGCCAACTAGATAGGATAGAAGAACAACTTGACTCGTCCTCTCGTCCTTGTAGCTCCACATCAATGACCCTGGGCATGCCCTGAGGTAACGTCGGCACATGAGAAGGAGGACTGGTATCGTTGAACTCAGCTACACTAGGTGAACGAAACTGTCTTCTTCACAATGGGAGAGAAAAGGCTACAGATGTTGGTCTCCTTATTTGCTGATACAGAGGCACGTTTCTGTTCAGTCTGTTCAGCCTTGGCTTGGTTCTGTTTGTCGATCTGTTGACAAGAGAGGAGGAGAGAGGGTATTAGAAAAGAATATCAAATATGAAACATTAATCTCAATCTCTCACATGAACGTACCAGTTGCCTCCTCTCAGCTGCTTGCCTCATCCTGACATCCAACTCATGTTTAGCATTCTTCTTCTCTTGCTTTTGTTTCACAGCTTGTCCAATACAAACTTTTGAAACGTGGGCATTGTGATTCGCTGCCTTGGACTTGGACAATAATGAATCCTTTCGTAATCGTACAAGCTCTTGTTTTTGTTGGATATTCTTTAATCTTGTTTCTTCGTCTATGATTAGAGCTTGTGTCTTTCGTGCCTCGGCCTCTAATCTTTTCTTGATTGGCGGAGAACTTAATCCCTTACCATCTGTTATGTTGTCGAACGAAACATCAAACACCACACTACTAGAACCAATTCCACCTTCTAATTTGTCAGCTTTGTTATCTAATGTTCTACTTCTACGTTCTTGTTTTGGCGTCTTTGCGGTTGCAACTTGACATCTACCACTGCTTTTAGATATATTCCTTTGATTGTTGGATATATTCCTCTATTGTTAAGAGGAGATTGGGAGGAATGTAAGTTAAAGGCAAGAAACACCACATTTATTGCAATTAACTTTTCTTTCTTACCAATGCCCGCTGACTCTTCTTCTTCCTCCTAATATCAAGTGGAGGAGGACCACCCGGGGGTCCAAAGACAGTCATTTAGATATGTCTAACGTCATTTACACCAGCTATGCCTTCATCTTGATGCGTAACTGAACCTCTCATTCATTGATGTGCTTGTTTTTTTTTTTTTTTTATAAAAATAACTTTTGTACCTTGAGTATACCTCATCCATCTCTTCACATTATACAATACCACCAATACTAACTAACTATATCTAAATTGATATATACCTTATCTAACGATATATCCGGCCCATCAACAACTTCTATTTCAATCCACAATAATATCATTTAGTAAATGGCATAATAACCACCAACCACAAACTATCTAACTTGATCTAATAACTCCGGATAATGATATTAACTAGAAGAACCCTCTTGTAACCTTCTTCTACACAATCCAATCCATCAATATTCGTTATGATATACTATAGAATCTCTATCATTGTATCGAGTATGCACAAATCAACTACCACTCCTAAACCACAAGATATCATCTCGATTGTCCGGCGTATTATATGCATCAATACTACAATCGCCACTACATCAACATACTATGACGATACTATTTCTTCTCTGAAACATAACATCTAACATTCCTTTGCCATTTGCCGACGTTCTTCTCTTATGCAACTACCTTACCGATCTATCATTTCTTCGGTCAATCGCCAAAAGGGTAGTTTTATTGGTTTGTTGTTGCAATAGAGAAGAGTATATCTAATACTGGTTGATGATATCATTTGATAGAAGATTCTTATATCGTTGTGATCTATTGATATAGAAGATAGGAGGAGAGACATATGTACAAAAATTGACATAGAGATAGCAGAAATTATGTCGAGCGATATTGATGAGATATTTCAATACACGGGCAGAGAAACTGTACCTAAAGATGTGACAATTGTACATTTCCATTGCAGCGTTGTCGGTGTAGAAGCACGAACATTTCGAGAATGTACAAAATTGAAAGAAGTAGTGCTAAATAGTGGATTGCAAACTATTGGACAAGGTGCATTTCTTGGTTGCAGTCAATTGAAAGAGGTAGAGCTTAATAATGGATTACGAACTATTGGGCCGGCAGCATTTGCATATTGTCATTCATTAGAACGTATCACTATTCCTTCTTCTGTTATTGATATTGGTTGGGAGGCATTCAATAGTTGCAGCAATTTGAAGGAGGTAGTGTTAAATGAAGGTCTTCAGAAGATTGGAAACATATCATTTCCTTTATGCAGATCGTTGGAGAGTATTGCCATTCCTTCTACAGTTACAAGTATTAGTGAAGATTCATTTTGGGGCTGCAATCGTTTAAAGGAGGTGATATTAAATGACGGGCTCGAGAAGATTGAGAGGCAGGCATTTTCAAAATGTAAATCTTTGGAAAGTATTACCCTTCCTTCTTCTCTTGTCGAGATTGGCAAGGAGGCATTTATTAATTGCATCCGTTTACGAGAGCTAGTGTGTAGTGGGGGGTTTCCAAAGATCGAATCAAGTGCATTTAGTGGCTGCTCGGCATTATACAGAATAACTTTTCCCAATCTTTCATCTCGTCTAGACAATATCATTCGAGCTGGGCAAGTGGATGCACAAAACATGATACAGTTTTATATGAACCGAGGTATAATTCAATGGGAAAGAGGAGGTACGATTTATATCCCTATGGAAGTGACAAGAAGCAGGGACGGATTGGGTATAGTACAGCAACATGTTCGTCATATTGTCAATCGGATAAAGTACTATGAAATGAAAGAAGCAACAACACTCTTTGGACTAGCTCTGTGGAAGGCCAAGATTGATCAAGTAGAAGATAGCACAGACTCTCATGACCGTGATGCTTGTCGCATCGAGGTACCAGGGCCAGTGAAGGATACAATCCTGCAATATCTAGATCTATAAACATAATATACATTGATATATGAATATACCCCCTAATAATTTATCAACTATATCAATTCAATATCCCCAATAAACCTCTAACTTCACGTCCGACTAGCTTTCAACATATCCACCTCCTGCATCAAATTACTAATCTTAATTTCATTTTCTAAATTCAATTCCCGTTCATTATTCAATTCAATACGTAATCGTTCATTCTCTTTACACTGTTCTTCATACTTTCGTTTATATATTTCATCTATTGATTTAGATTGTTGATGTTCACGTAATTTACTTTCGTAGTATTGACGTTGGGAATTGAATTGTGATGTTGCCGTTGCTGTGATTTGGGATGTCATTTGTTCAATCCAATTATTGCTTGGTGGGAAGAGTTGTGGACTACCACCACTAATACTGTTGTTTCGGCCATTGATTGGAAGGATATTATCATTTGATTGAGGTTGCTGTTGATTAGTTGTGGTGGCGGACGGAGGGGGCTGTTTGGCAGCTTCCCTGTTTGTGTTTGATGTGGAGATAGGAGCGGCAGAATCATCTTTAGCTGCAGCCGCGGCGTCTTTGGGGGCGGCGGCAGCCTTGGCAGCATCATTCTCTTGCACTACCCCCTTCCCGCCACCCTTCTGATCCTCCTTCTCCTTCTGACTAGCAGTAGAAGACTTTGTAACCGCCACTTCATCATCAGCCTTGGCAACAGCAGAAAGTACAACCTTGTCTACAGAATTACTCCGTTGTTTCTTCTTGGCAGGTGACATCGGTGCCTCCTTTTCCTCTTCTTCTCCTTTTAAGGCATCCACCGCTGCCGAATCTAATGCTCCCTTCATTTCAGCCGCCGCGTCCTTTGTAATTGTAATCTTATTCTTATCCCCACCCACTGCTGCCGAAGTAGCTCCCTTATCCCCAATATCATCATCCACCTCCATTGGTTCAGTAGCTGCCATATCATCCTTCTTTTCCACACCACCATCCACGGCATTCGTCTTCTTCGTGGGCTCATCCACAGCCGAGAAACGACTACAAGATGATACCGATCCACTCTCCTCTTGCCCGGACCTTGTTGTTAATCGTTTATTATTGTTTATATTACCCTTCTTCATTGTAGTTGATGAATGTCTTCCACCACCCTTTCTTGTTTTACGTGCCGAATCATCACCGACTAGACCAATTGTTGAATCATTATCATTACTTTTCATATCATTCTTTAATCCACCACCCCTACCGGTGCCACGAGTATTGTGTTTCTTACGATAGGCACCCATGATTGGTAAATCCTCTGATTCATCCTGCTGTTCTTGCTTTGATTGTTTATCAGGCGAATCGTCAAAGTTTAATGTATGTGCACTCTCCTTTTGTTTACGAAATGCTGGTAAGTCTTGTACTTCCTTCTTTCCCAACTTTTTATCACCTGCCTTGCTCTTATCCAGTTTGGTACAAGTGCCAATGGTATCATCATCATCATCATCATCATTATCTTCCGAAGAAGTTTTGGTAATAACAATTTCCTTGGGAAGAGAGCTTGGAACAAATCCGTGTAATTTGCCATTGGATATAGTAGTTAATTGCTTTTTAGGTGAGCCGTATTCCTTCTTTCTTCTACTTCTTGCTACACTATTGGTTGTTGTTGTGGTTGTGGCAGTACGCTTTTTACCACCCCGTCCTCTACCACGAGTTAATGATATACCACCTGGATTGGTAGTTGCATCATACTTGTAATTATTCATCCATCCATCTTCTGCTTCTTTATTGAAGTCAATCATGTTAGTAGTAGCTGCGTTGTTATTTGTGCTGGTGGAAGATTTCTTAGCACGTCGTCTTGTACGCTGCTGTTCACCATTTGTGGAGGATGATTTACGCGTGGTTGATTTAGCAGTAGTATTGGTTGAAGTTGATCTGCCTTTACTTGTGGATCGTTTCTTACGCTTCGAACCCAAGTCTTCTACTATTATTGCGGCTGTGCTGTCCCTTGTTGTTGAATTGTCATTCTGTTGCTGTTTTCTACCGCGCTTCATATTTTTGATATAAGATTAGTTTATAAGAAGAATACCAACACTACTACTCCTCTCTCCAACAATTAGTATTTGTCTCCTGCCTGTCTTCTATGCTCCTCTTCTCTTGCTCTCCATGTTACGCCAAGCAATAAATCGAAATCCTAGGAGGTCGAGACTCGCACTCTCATTTTGGCGATTGACCGAAATTGGTAGGCAGTGGTCGGTCAGTGGTGTTGCTGTTAGTAGTAGTTATACTACCACAAAAGCATATCGTACATATACCGCCGATACATATTGAAAAATCAGAAATAAATACCCTTTTGATTGTTGTTTTAGTAGTGGTGTTAGTGCGGTGTCTTCATAAAGGTACAAGATACTTTACATTACATAAAAACATTTTTTACTAACATAAGCAACAACATAAGCATATTATCAATAGCGACGATATATATATAGTTGAAAGATCAGAATCTATAAGAATTATTACCCCTTTGATTGTGGTGTTAGTACGGTGTCTTGATATTTAGTGTACTCCAAGACTCTACACAAATTTTCTATATTACGATGGATCAACCTATTAAGAAACAAAAAGTAGTAGAGACAACTTCTTGTAAAGAATCAGTGTTGTTCAATAGCGATACACTGTCAAAGATTATATCATATTTACCATCGGTTGATGTACTCAATTTGGCACTGACATGTAAAAGGTTTGGCGTTTCGAATACCAAAGGCGAAGAACTATCTCTTATTGAGGAGAGTGCTCAACAAGCAGTTCAAGATATAGCCACAGAGGAAGAACTAGAAACACTTCCGTATTATAATGGAGAGAATTCATTGGCAAATTATCATTATCTTCAATTCATGAGAGGTCCTCTCACTTTTGATCAGCTGATCGGAGGAGCAGAGTATGAGAATGGTGAGAATAAATCATGTGTTATACATTGTACCCAAGCGAATAATTATAATGGTTGGGAGACTGCAATTAGCAACAATATACTAAGGACAGGCAAACATTATGCATCATTTAAATTGTCATGTACCAGTACCAAATACTCTATCGGTTCCTTTATTGGCATAATGAGACCTGGACAGGTAAATCAAAATATAAGAATAAGAAGCAATCCCTTTTGGAAGCCGTTCTACCAAAACTTCACTGAAAGATTGGATAACGGGGAATATGACAACGAGAATAGCGTCAAGTGTTGCGTGTTTAGCTCACATACAGGAAATTGTATCTCGAGCACATGGCCGGCAAATGGTCTACGATCACAAATAGTAGACGAGTGGGAGGGAATGGAAGCGGCATCTTTGGGTGATGAAATAGGAATGCTCCTTGACTTGGATGATAACACATTGACCGCTTATAAGAATGGACGGAAGCTTGGTGAAATGAAGAGAGGGGTATCTGGCCCATATTGCTGGATGGCATCATTGTATAGAGGAAATAGAGTTTCAATTCAAAGGGGAACGATTCCATCATAGAGAAGAGATACCAGTAGTCTAGTTTTACTCAACTCTCATCTAAACAAGCTTGAAACTATCAACAACCTTACGTAACTTTTCATCCACTGCCGGTATATTATCCCATTCATCTTTAGTCGATACTACCGTCAAGGTAATGAAAGCATCACCCTTTAAACTTCCAGCAACTACCGAAATAGCTCTTAATGATGCTAATCCCTTTGATGTTCTATCAACTGTATATTCAAATTGATATATTGGTATATTATCTTTCCCTCTTGTATCTTCATTTGCTGATATTAGTTGAGCATTTGGTCGAGATGCAAGTAATTGTTCAGCTGCCGATTTTGCATCATTGCCCAGTGATGCTAGTTTAAATTTAGTGACGTCTGTATTAATAATAATTGATACATTGGTATCCCTGTTTGACAATCCATCTGTATCTCCTTTCCCAGGAGGCCCATAGGCTGCATCTGGCAATACCTTTTGCTGCTGTTGCTGATTATTGGACATGGTGTAATCTAATACCTTTGCTTGTCGTTGAGCTTGCGCTAGAGCTAATGATGTATCAGCAACCCAATCCTTTGGAATTAAGTATGTGCACTTTCCACTATTGACCGTACTACTTGGAACTCCAGGGACGCTACTTTTAGCCACACCCCTAACAATAACTCTTTTGTAATTCCCTCTTGGATAGAATGTATCAATCCCCCCTAGCTTTTCTACCGTTTCCTCTGGTATTGTTGATAATATGTTAGATGTTATACCAAATAAGTTCGTAGTTAAAGCAATTGCTGTTGATGTTGTTAGTGATAGGAAGATTCGACGAGGTGATGTCCCCATTAGTGATAGTAATTGTTGAGGTGTATAATCTGAATCTGATGAGGTTTGTGTCCGAGTAGATTGTTGTTGAGATAATGTAGAAGAATCATTATTACTGCTGCCGCTATCTTCTATATCATCTCTGATATCAATATCGTTATCATTAGATGAATAAATTACAGTATTGGTACATCTTCTTCTTATTCTCCTTCTATCGATAATGATTCAATGACGATTGTCGAAGAGTGTTGCAAAGTCGTGATGAAGATGACGATCGCAGACGGCCACAAGTCGAAGATGGTATAATATTGAATCCATATGCTACTTGAGCAAGTAATATCAGCAGAGATAGCATTAGTAATGCCATGGTAGTTTATACGCCGTCAGCAAGTTAGGTAAAGTTAGGGCACTACTTTAAAAATGAGATGAGAAGTCTTTTTCTTGTTGCTTATTACAGCTTATTACAACCACAATCATAAAGTTCACTTTAGGTTTGCCATCATCACCTCGATAAGAGGCTCATGCTCGCCAGTCGATTAAATTACAGCAAGCGTACGTTAAATAACTCAACCGACATCACCAATTATCAATTATTGATGTGAGTAGACGACAATATGACCGCCATTGATGTGAGTAGCTTATTGCTCCTTAAATATTCTAAGATAGCATTGCTACCCAAGCATCATTATCTCATAAATCCCTGCTGCCAACAACTCTAATGATACCAAACCAACGATTCTTCAAACGATAAATTGTATTGTATGTAAGTTATTAATCATGTATAAATGTATTACCATTGCATCTTTTCTTTTTACAACATCGATATTGACATGATATGTAACTCCCTACATTTTCTCAACGCTGAACTCACTTGTAATCAGTTACATCACCCTATTATCACTATTCATCATGAATCTCTACAAGGTTGCCCTCTCTCTTCTTCTCACTGCTGCTCCAGTCTCCGCTCGTGCCGCTGCAGATAATGATGAGAAGTATCTCCGAACATTGGAGATGTCTATGCCGTCAGCTGACGATGGCGGAGCTGAAGTCGACCCAAACTTCGTCTTTGATAAAGGAGGATGGTGGAACTGGAAGAAGGAAAAAGAGGTAATGATAATGATATCTGTTTACAATTACAGCATTCACATAATATGTTACTTCTTCATATTCATTTTTACTCATGTCCACAAACTCATCTTATGCAACTCTTACTCAGGTCACTCTTGAACTATATCTCGAGGCAGATAATGCTGGACAAGGCATTGCAACTGGGTGGTTAGGGCAGCAGACTTTCTGCAATAATCAGGGTAAACGTCTTTGCAAACTTGATGAACTCTGCCAGGCTCGAGGCTACTATGCGGCACCGTTTACACAAGCATTTACCGCAAATCTCAATATACCTGCAGTGGTTAGTGGTGCTGATAATTGGATAGCTTATGAGACCAACGATGATACTCGCCAGGATAACTGTGGGGTGTATGGTGATGGCGGGTGTTCATTGAATGCTTGGATTCAAATTGGTAATAGGCCGAACTCACAGGACGCTTCACAAGTCTGTAACACACATTGTGAGGTAGTTACTGACGCCAACCTACCTCAACTTGCCTGCCCTGCATGGGGACTGGAGACAGACCAAAGTTTCATACCAACTGTTGCTGCTTGCTGTGATGATCATGAGTAAGAGATCTTTATTATTGACCAGACGCGGTACTTTCGGCTTGGAGAGTTAGAGAATGATAAGTAAGATAGAAACAATATCGTCGTCTAGCTCATACATCTATTACAGCAACTAATAGCCAGGATCTCCGCCGTCCTACGGAAGAGTATACATGACTACCTAGCTACTCTACATACATGTGCCTACCAGAAAATTGAGAAAAGTACCAATTTTCTTGCAAATAAATAATGTAGCTTTTCAATAGCCGCCGCGGGTCGCCGCATACCTCAACAACATCATCTTCAAGTTCACTACCATTATTTTAGGACTTGCCATCATCGCCTCGGCGAAAGAGGCTCATGCTCGTCGTCGTTATACCTTTCCTGCCTGTCTTCTTGCAGCCAAAAGCATTCTCAGCAAGGGAGGATTTGAATCTAGTCCTAGTTGCTTTGTGGGGATCATGAGACCTGGACAGGCAAATGAAAATGCACGAGGAAGCCCATTTTTCGAACCGTTCTACCAAAACTTCACTGAAAGATTGGATAACAGGGAATGCAATTACGAGAATGGTATTGAGTGTTGTATGCAAAGTACACATACCGGAAAATGTCTCCCGAGCGATTGGCCGACAGACGCTTCCAATAGACTGACACACAGCATAGATGATTGGGAGGGAATGGAAACTATGTCTTCTGGTGATGAAGTAGGAATGCTCCTTGATTTAGATGAGGGCACATTATCTGTGTACAAGAATGGACGGAAACTAGGAGTGATGAAGAGAGGATTGGCAGGTCCATATTGTTGGGCAGTATCAATGTTTACGGGTGCTCAAATTACGATCAAGAGGGGAACGATTCCATCATAAATTGGAAGTTTCAAAAGAATAGAGTGGTTATCATTCGGTAGTCTCTACTTTATACTATAATTCTAAACAAGCTTGAAACTATCAACAACCTTACGTAGCTTTTCATTTACTTCCGGTTTACTATCCCATTCATCTTTAGTCGAGACCACCGTCAAAGTAATGAATGCATCTCCCTTTAAACTCCCAGCAACTACTGAAATAGCTCTTAATGATGACAATCCTTTTGATGTTCTATCAACTGTATATTCAAATTGATATATTGGTATATTATCTTTACCCCTTGTATCTTCATTTGCTGATATTAGTTGTGCATTTGGTCGAGAGGCAAGTAATTGTTCAGCTGCCGATTTTGCATCATTGCCCAGTGATGATAATTGAAAGTTAGTGACGTCTGTATTAATGATGATTGAAACATTGGTATCCCTGTTTGATAATCCGTCTGTATCCTTCTTGCCTGGGGGACCGTAGGCTGCATCTGGTAATACCTTTTGTTGTTGTTGTTGATTGGACATGTTGTAATCTAATACCTTTGCTTGTCGAGTTGCTTGCGCTAGTGCTAATGATGTGTCGGCAACCCAATCCTTTGGAATGAGATAAGTACACTTACCACTATTTGCCGTACTGGCTGGTACTCCAGGGACGCTACTTTTAGACACACCTCTAACGATAACACGTTTATAATTCCCTCTTGGATAGAATGTATCAATCCCCCCTAACTTTTCGACAGTATCCTCTGGTATTATTGATAGAATGTTGGATGTTATACCAAATAAGTTTGTAGTTAGAGCTATTGCTGTTGATGTTGTTAATGATAGGAAGATACGCCGGGGAGATGTCCCCATTAGTGATAGTAATTGTTGAGGTGTATAATCTGAATCTGATGAGTTTGATGATGAGGTTTGTGTAGTAGATTGTTGTTGAGATATTGTAGAAGAATCATTATTACTGCCTCCGCTATCTTCTATATCATCTCTGATATCAATATCATTATCATTAGACGAACATAAAGCAGCTGCATGTCTAAATCTTCTTAATATCCTTCTATCATAATGATTCAATGACGATTGTCGAAGAGTGTTGCAAAGTCGTGATGAAGATGACGATCGCAGACGGCCACAAGTCGAAGATGGTATAATATTATTGAATCCATATGCTACTTGAGCAAGTAATATCAGTAGAGATAGCATTAGTAATGTCATGGTGCGTGAAGTCATTCCCCAAATACTGCTGTTAGCCAATAAGAGTTTATCTCATTCTAGAGATCTCAACTCTCATGGTAAAGAAGTTTCTCGCACAATCTTCCAAATTCCAAACTTCCAAAATTTCAACACAAACATATAGACAAAATGGTGGCCGCTAAAGATGATACCACTCCTCAATCTCCCACCGACAATGAACAACATAATACAACAGATAATGAAATAGTTAATTCCAGCGCAACAGCTTTATGTGGTTCGATACTACCCGATACAGCAACCTCCCCGATTCTCTGTGGTGATAATAATTTTCATCTCAAAGACTTGTTACCCCATAATAAAGAAGGAGGAGGTATAATGCAACATCTTAAGATAAAACGGCATCATGAGAATACAATTAAAAACTCGGCATCATTATATGATGGGTCGTTATATAGTTTCTGTGGTGAATCAAGTGATATAGATAACAATGATAAGGATACCGACACATCTAATATGAATATGGATGAGCAGCAACTACCAACAACAACAACAAACGATGCAATATTACAACAACCAATACCAGCAAGTGATATATCAAATCCAAACCGTACTATATGTATAGTAACAACGGCATCAATGCCATGGCGAACAGGTACCGCTGTTAATCCATTACTAAGAGCTTTGTATTTGATTAAATATCAAAATGAGGCAAAAGTCAAAGAAGATAAGAAAGAGCAAAAGGAGCAAGATGGATCAGTAGTATTAGTAATACCATGGCTTGAATCAGAAGAAGATCGTATCAAACTATACGGCACTACCAATTCCTTCTCCAACTCATCACAGCAAGAGGATTGGATACGAAATTATTCTGCAACTAATTGCAACATGCCAAAGGAAGCACAACAACTTATTATACTTTGGTATCCAGCTTTTTATTTAGCTGGCTTTGGTAGTATATTCCCAAAAGTTGATCTATGTAACTTTATACCAAGTAGTTTGAATGTAGATGTTGTTATATTGGAAGAACCGGAACATTTGAATTGGTTTCGAATGCCTGAAAAGAACAGTAAAAAGAAGAAGGATACTAGTAGTGATGAGAATGAGGAAGAGGACGAACTAGAACAAGAAGGGGAGAAGAAGGAAGAGGGTGTAGAATTGATAGAACAACTTACCATTAGTGAATCGGGTGAATCAACAAATGATATTATTGCACAGCTCTCACAGGAACAGCCTTCTTCACATACAACCACAGCAACTTCAGAAGACAACGTTGCCAATTCTTCTTCCAACAACAACAATCTGAAAAAGTTGGGATGGACACATCGATTCAACTTCGTTGTCGGCATAGTACATACCAATTACGAAGCATATGCACGTCAATATGGTATTGGTGCATCATTAATTGCCGCTCCTGCCATTGGAGCATTAAGTGCCTTATGCATGAGAGCATATTGTCATCAAATTATTAAATTGAGTGATACGTTGCCTTGCTTGGCACCTGGGAAGGAAGTTACGGAGAATGTACATGGTGTACGTAGTGAGTTTTTGGATGGGATTGATTTGAATATATTGGCTGGTAATACAAAGGCAGTTATTGGAGATGGAGAGGAGGATGATGCACCCTCGCCGGTATATTTTATTGGAAAGCTAGTTTGGGCAAAGGGATTTGACTTAATGCTGGAATTACAAGATATCTTTCGTAAGAAAAATGGTGACTATTTTCACATCGATATCTATGGAGGAGGTCCTGATGAAAAGGCTATTGCGCGTGCATTCCACGGACGGCATCATACCGCACCAACTAAACGTCCCATATCAACAAGTAAGGAGTCAAGTGGTATCTCACCCACTTCCTCACGTCATCCAAGTATGACTGATCTGCAAGCCGCGGCTGTATTGGACAATCCACAATCTATCAAGGATCAATCGAATCAAGTAGTTGAGCAAATGAAACGATTGAGTATGGATGGGGATGACGTGGTTTCACAGTATTTAAGCCTGGGCTTTGAAGTTACTCGAATGAATGGTAGTGCAACATATGTAAAGGAAAGTCGAAAGGGACTGTTAGTACCACCATCAGAAGTAGACAATGAAGAGATATCAGATGATAATAAGAATAACCCTCTAAACATATTAGGCGATTTATCAGGCAAGGCTATGGATACCGGCGGCAAGACATCCAAGGCGGTGTACAATATCGCAGATCAATCCATCAAGAATATATTGACAATGTCATTTAGCCAATTAAAAGATCCATTAAAAGCAATCAAGAAGAAGAGAGAAGACAAGAAGGAGAAGAAACAACAAGAGCGTGAAGCAGCAGCCAAAGAAGCAGCAGCTACTGAAGAGTCTGCCGAGGATGAAGAAGAAAAGCCAGCCAAGTTTGTCTTTGATCCACCCGCCTCGCGCTACGAATGGCGTCGTCATACAATCCCTGCCAAGTTTCCCGGTGTTGTTGATCATGTCGAGTTGAAGAATATGCCATACAAGATATTCCTAAATCCAAGTACATCCGAGGTACTATGTACAACAACCGCAGAAGCTCTTGCAATGAACAAGTTTGTCATAATACCGAAACATCCAAGTAATGATTTCTTCATGCAATTTACGAATTGTCTATCCTATGATACCCTCGAGGAATGTGCGGAGAAGATGGCTTGGGCATTGGAGAATACACCAACAACAATGTGTGAAGAGGAGAGAAGAAAGGTGACCTGGGAGGGCGCAACGGAAAGATTAATAAAGTCGTCCATTGTCACTGTAGGGCAGTCAAAGGAGCGCTTTGAGAATGGTATGGACAAAAACGACGCAAGAGTAGCTTACTGGTTAAGCGAGAGTGGTGAAAAGTCTAACATGATACGGAACTTATTCCCAACCAACAAATGATCAATGGATATAATATAGAGTTCGCACCTAATGTCTCCTTGGTCTCTAGTTGCCTATTTGTATATGTAGTGTTGAGGGACGATACCCTTCTCTCTTCCCCTGTGTATGAAGATATTCAAACAGCAGACTCTAGAGCCTTACCTCGGCATTCCTAAGGATATCCCTCCTAATCAACTTATTAGTAATACTTAGATTAATTACTCAACAAAATTTATCTTAATTATATAATGGTAGGCAGCACACACCGCCCCGCATCCTTCAATTATCCACTCTTCCTCTATTAAGGTAGCCCAAATTCTCATCCTCCACCCTCCACACCCTCGCACTTCTCAATATTAACAAATCATTTATTTCTTCATCTTACTCTTACCCTTAGTATTCTTCTGTCCAGGGAATCGTCCATACGTATCCTCCTTACTAGGAATAGCACCAGGTACCTTATGACGGATACCCAACCCACCAACAATTTCAACATATGCCTGTTCATTCTCCCTATATAAATAATTTAACAATCTACGTCTTTTATTAACAAGGGCAACAAGACCTCTCCTTGTTGAAAAATCTTTAGGATGATCTTTTAAATGTTGTGTTAAGTGGGAGATACGTTCGGTCATACCAGCTACCTGGAATTCAGGTGAGCCTGTATCCTTCTCATTACGACGATATGTTTGACGTAATTCGGCAATACGTTGTTGTGATAGGAATGAGGCTGGTACTGTATCATCTGCAGCTCCTCCTGATTCTTCACCCTCTTCGATGTCTGAGGCTTCGAATAGGATATCTTCTGGTTCATCTTCTGTTGTTGCCACCTCATCATCCATTGTGGAGAGAGAGACTGGTAGAAATGTTTGTGGTGTATTCTGTGTAAAATATATTAGTAGAGGGGGAAAGAGAGAAATGGGAAAAAGGGATTTGTTAGATGTACAATCGATGGATGAAAATGTTATAAGCAGATATCAATCGGGAGCAGCAGCGGCAGAGCAAGTACGGGGTTATTCGGGCAGCAGCACACCACAGAAGAGTGGATAGGAGGCATAGGCATAAATCCCCATGTAATTTGCAACTCCTTAATTTTTGGAGACCAACAATTAAACACCCTCCACCCCAAATAACCGCCGTGTAAATTAGCTGCATTTCGATTGATAATTTAACTCAGACCATCCGAGGGGGTTTGAGGGATTTATTAATGGGTATTATGCCCATGTCAACCAACCAATCCTTTCAATTTCTTTTAAGTCTAGTATTTTCGACCGGCCACCTCTAAAGCGGTGCCACCTTCTACTAATTAATCCCCACTTTATTTGCATGTTTGTTATTATTTGAGGATGGTACAGGGAGGTTGGGTGGTGGAGATGTCCCCCTCGTGCGTACTTTTTAAATATTAACCATCACTTTTCGAAGAAGCCTGCCTCCTCCGGAGGTCAACTAATGATACTATGCCGCGCAGCCAGTCACCGACCCTCGTATATTGATTTATTGCTGTTAATTATGCTGCTGCTGCCGCCCGAATAACTCTACCCCCTTTACAGGGTAGGCTATACTTACAATCTAAAACATAAGACATGAACAATAACACTGTGAACTTACAATTTTTTGACATGATCTTGAAGAAGAAATTACTGGAGCAAAACTTTCTACGTTGCCAATTATCGCCGCGGCGGCTGTTGCAATTAATACTCTTGAGAATAACATCCTTTCTATATTTTTATATATTAAGTAATTGGTTTTATTGATTATTCAAAGAGGCCGTGATAGAATAATGAAAGTTAGTAGTGGCGGTATAGTTGATGGCTGGTGGGTTGTGACGTTTGTCAGCGTGGCTCACAGATAGAAGGAGGTTGATCGCCAAACGTTCAAACTGTTTCATCGCCAAATAGACCTGTCTAGGTCCTAGAGGTAGGTGTGAGTTATGAAAAAACATGTGCATCTCTCCGCCTATTTCTGTGTATAATTTGAGAGGCCTACTTCCATTTATACAAAGGACATCAGTACTAAAGATACTCTTTAGCCGTGCTTTATCCAAGAACCAGTCCTGAAAATTTTGGTCAAGCTTTAGTGAGAACAATCGGAGTAGCACAATTTTAACGCCCACCATGAACTTGCAGCTATTAAAGTAGTCTCATAAATAAACAGGAGAGCTGTTATCCATCATCTAGTAGAGTAATATGAACATCAAGACGAAGAACAATAGCAACATGAGGTCTAGCGGCGGCGGCGGTGGTAGAAATAGAAGAAAACAACAGCAACCAACATCGATGGGTCGAGCATTGTTATTACTGAGCATTGCAACAACTTCCAATGCTTTCACGAGTTGTTCACCCTCAACTATTACCCAACTGCGTTGTAATAGCGCCTTACAATATCGATATGGCAACGATGACAATCAGCCGTCAATCGATATGAAACAATTCAATATAAACTCAGCGGCAATGCACAGACGACGACGCTCACATCATATGTCTTCTCGTCCTCTGTCAAAACCCACCACCAAAACACCTTTGCCATCTCCCCCAACACAAAGACCAACAATCGAACTAGAACAAGAGATGGATGAATATATAGAATATCTAGATCGTAGATATACCCGAATGCATGATCCCAAACGATCACCATCTAAGATTGTTTATAAATATTTCAATTTACAAGGCAAGATAATATCTAGCCTTCTCCCTTCTCCTACTACCTCCTCAGGCTCATCTAATAATAAAGATCATACAATCAAGATATTAGGTTTATCAGGATTGGCAAGTAAGCGGTTACGACAACGTTTGCATGTTGTTTCTTCTAATACTTCTTCAAGAAGAAGTACGAACAAGAAGGCGGTATCCACAAGATCAAGTAGGTCTTCTTTGGCAATCGTGAGACCACAACATGAAGCTATACCTGACAAGGTTATTTCGTCAATACGATCTATTTGCCACTTCTTTTCACTTAATATTATACCTGAACTGTTGGCGACTACGGCTGGTGTGACAAGTCTGGCAATGTTGTTGTTGATTCGACCTCTGTTGAGTACGTTTAGACAGAGTTGAAGTGAGATATATGTTCTCCTCGCTAGAGAGACATTAACAGATAGAATGCCATATAGAGTGTACTAACTTTTGCCACATCATTACTATACTCTTACAAGAACAAACTATTGTAGTCACAAACACTTGCAGGAAGAGAAGATACAACAATCACAATACCCTACGCCCGAACCTACACTGTATGTTTCATGTCCTTCATGACATTGCTTTACACAAGTAGTGCATACGAAGTGTCCACTTTCAATTTTGCAATCGAGACAGGCAAACATTTCTTGCTCAGTATCCTTCCCTTGACTAAAGGCGGTACTTAGAATTGTACAGCAATTAGATGCTGCGGTAATAGGACAGACGTCGCCATCAGAAGCTAAACTGGTTGTTATTGTAGTTGCCCTATCCCCGCAGCTTTTACGCTTCTTTGATGCCATCAATTCTTCCCCAACACGCCATTTGAAACTAGATCGATGAGCTTGAATCTTCTTCGAACCAAGGGGCGTTAATCGGTTGTTCAACTTGAGCAAATGGGGATATATTTCTCTCAATCTTGACAGTGGAAGAAAACTCATATTAATATCTCTACAATCAAGTTCAAGTAGTCCCAATGGGGGTTGATTATCTCCTAAATACATATGTTTGCCCAAACATAGATCATTACTCCTGATATTTGGACATCCACGGATGCTCAATCGGAGTAATTTGGTCGATGTTGCCAATAATGCTTGCAGATTATTCCCCTGAATGCCTCTGTTGTAGTCGAGCTTTAGACTACGTATATTGTTCAATGTTGCGCTTAGCATAAACCTTTGACAATGTGATAAATCTAGATCGCGACATCTCATGGAGTAGAAGAATGCAATCAAATGTTGGGAGTGATAGCTGGGACCTCCAGGAGGAAGAGGTTCATCTATTGATGATGCAGATGTTGATAAGCTTTGTAGATTTTCTTGAGATGTACTGGCAAGTATGGCAAGGTCAGATTGTAATACACTATCAAGTCCTGAGGTATTGACGTGACGCAATCTACCTCCATTTAGCCATGCTATGGTTGCTAAACATCCTTCCAATCGTATACTTCTATTACCGATCAGGCTTATATCCAACTGTTCTAATTTACCAAAGAAAGGTGATTCTTCTTCTTCTTCTTCTTGTTGTTGTTGTTGTTGTTGTTGTTGTTGTTGTTGTTGTTGTTGTTGTTGATCAGTACTTTCATTCCAATAACTCTCTCTCCATTGTTGTTCTAGTATTTTATATCTGCTCATATGACGTCGCGATGATTCAATCCAGTCAGCCATAGTATCATCATCAACAAGACGAAACATGATTTTCATGGAGTTGAATAGGTTTGAATAGTATTGTCGTTTTGATATGGTATCATGTGATCTTACATAGTTGGGCGGAAGTATGGCTTGATGATTATCATGATTATCATTAATCAATCTCATGAGATCGAAGGCTGCCGATGCCAGAAGTTTCGGCAAGTGTACCTTTTCACAACCACGCAAGTTTAATGATCTGAGGGTATAACGACAAATGTAGCATATCAAACCAACACCATATTCAGTTATTTTTGTTGCACCAGCCAAACTTAAACTTTCAAGTTTATAACAATATCGACCTAGAATAGTAAATATCTCATCATTTATCATACTTGATACACCACTCAAATCAAGATGTAATAGCTTGGATGGTTGCAATACTGATATGAAACTTTGAAATGAAGTAGTATCGACTTTACTACAGCCACTTATATCTATATATTGCAACTTGTTTGATAATTGTATTGCATTATTAACATCAGTAGCTTGTTGTGTAGTAAAAGTTGTTAGTGGATCGAATCTCGAAGTAGATGAGAGGATGATACGTTGTATGTTTGGCATATGTTTCAGACAATAGAGTATTGCTTGACCGTGTATATTTCGACATCTTGATAGATCTAATTGTGTAACCTTGATTGATAATGAACATGATGCAACTCGCGAAGAACGACATTCATATTCATCATGTCTTCTCCTTCTTCTTCTTTGTATAGTAGTATCAGTTGCTGCCTCAGGGTGACAAATTTCAACAATCGTCCTTATCAACTGAATCAATTGTATATCACGAACTTCTCTTAAATGTGCACATTGAGATAGGTTTAATGTTGCTGCCTGTCCCAACATTAGAAATACTGAATCATGAAATACTGTATTAACTAGTATGGGTGAAGAAGTTGTATTAAGTAGTGAACCGAGTGGTAGATATGAAAATATCTGTTGTCCAACTGCTGATATGACATTGTTGAGATTTGTAGTAGTAGATGTATCATCGTTGTTGTTTCTTATTGCTGTTGTGGATTGCATCTTTGTATTTGTACTTCACTCTTTGAGCAAAAGGATATTATGAGTAACCTTCTTTCAATAGACAAAGATGCCGAGCAGCACAAACTCAGCTATATGATCTGTACTGCTGCTACCTATTGTTGTATCCACAACACTTCTAACCGCCTTCTACCACTATCTATCACTCTGCAGTCTAGCTCGGCACCTGAGTCCTACCCTGAACTTACTTAGAACTCACTTCTAGGATACCGTCCAAAGCATGCTCCTTCACTCGATGATTGAGAATACGACCATCGGTTGCCTATGTATGATAATGATACAGATGGCTGCTCCATAATATGCTTCTCTTCTAATAGATCGAGAGGCAGGCAAGTTAACTCTTACGTTTGGATGGTGTCACAGGCCTGCGGTATCTTCAAAGTCTGTCCGCCGCCGGCAAATATTTTTAAATTTTGAAGAGGACAGAGGAGTTTGCTAGGAGAGGTAAGTAAGGACGGCACTGTTGTGCAATTAAATCATATTAGAAGGTGTGAAATGAACAGTTAATTTGGTGTGTATGGGGTGGTATTTTTTGTTAGAGTGGATGGTATCATAAGGCCGACTTTTTGCAATTATTTCCACTATGATAATAAGAGAGTTGAGAAGAGAAGAGGTGCTCCTATACTTTATACATTGTAGACGACGTATTTATGCATATTGATATATATATATATATGAGTTTTTCCGCTGTGTATTTTAATGATGGCTGCGGTATGTTCAAGAGATATATATATAATTTTGGACTTATCTTCCTCTCTAAAATTTATGGTATATATTGGGGCTGGGAATTCATATGTTCTCCGACTGATTGTGGATTATATACAAGGATTATTTCATATTATTTAGGGTCTGTCGGGGTGGTGTGTTTTTGGGGGTATGTGGGGGGGGTGTTGGTGTTTATTTGCGTTGTTTAGTGCTCATTTATAATTTATTTGAGTGTTTGCCGTATGCCACACTTGACCTTGTATCTTGTATATTTGTTGTGGGGAATATAAATCACGTGGTGGTTAATTGTTGTTGCAATTATATTCCTTTGAATTACTCACCCATCCCCCTTCATCATCTTTCCTTTCCCCACCACCAAAACAGCAATTAACAATAACAAACGAACACACAATTAATAATGTTATCTAAAATTACCCTCCTCCGAACGGCAACAACCTCGGTCGTACGCCGATCAATGGCCACCGAGGCAGCCCACCGACCACCCCTAGACCTATACGGCCTCAACGCACGATATGCCAATGCAACGTACACAGCCGCCTCTAAATCCAAATCATTAGACAAGGTCGAGTCTGAACTCCTTGCCATTAAAAACTCAGCAGAAAATTCCAAAGAGTTTGCATTATTCTTAGAAAATCCATTAATTAGCCGTGATTTGAAGACTAAACAAGTAGAAGAAATGTTAAAGGGTAAAACTACACCCGTCACTATGAATTTAATGACCACACTTGCCGGTAACGCGCGATTAAATTCCATTAGTGGTATTACAGATAATTACATCCAACTTATGAAAGCCAAGCGAGGTGAAGTCGAGGCAACAATTATTAGTGCCGAGCCATTAAATAAAACACAAACTGCCGCGGTTAGTGATGCCATGAAGAGTCAATTCCCAGCCGGGGCAAAGGTTGTTTTGAAAACGGAAGTTAATCCAAGTATTTTGGGTGGATTACAAATTCAGATTGGTGATAAATTTTTGGATTTAAGTGTTGGTAGTCGTATTGAGGAGGTTGGACGGACTACGGTATGAAGAGGGTGTGTAGTGGAGAAAATAATATGGGGTCGATTAGATATGGAGGGTGCCGCGAGAGAAGGTGCCGCATGTGGAATTGTATTTTAGTAATGAGAAAAGATTGAGGCCGGCAAGAGTGCGGCTTAGTATAGGGCAACGACCTACTTATCAACAATAGATAAAAGTGTTTTTGCCAGTGAGTGAGTGTTGATCTTCTTTCTATTTACACTATCCTCCTCTATAACTAATCATGTGGCCACGGTCCTCTACTATGTAATCGATGCCAGCTCGATCTTTACATCATCTTGACCACCATCCAGTCCTTCCTCTTCGGCGGCGGCATCTATCTCAGCCAACTCATTCTCATTATTGATATCAATATCTTCTCGTCTTTTCCACTTTCTCTTCCTCTTCTCACCATATATAAGTGCAATCAATGCCAATGTTAGTACACTACCTGCCAAGACACCTAATCCAATAGCCAAGCTTTCATTCCTATTAGCAGACTTTGTACTCTCATCACTTAATGTTGCAGAATTGATAACTTCATCAACAACTGCTCCACTCTGATCATCGTATACATTGTCATATGAATAAGTGACCTCCATTGCCCATTGCATAACGTTGCTTCAATACTGATTCCACTACACCATTTTGATTTACATCATATAATACATCTATACCTGCACAATATGAATGGTCGAAAGTACCCTGTAACTTCTCCTCTGTACTAAACGTTGGTAGGTATAAAGGGGATGCTTTACCTTCAGTGTAATATTCAGATGCAGCTTGTTCATTAAATGTATCACAATTACCATCTTTTATTTCGGCTGTTATATTTAGACCTGTTGGAATCATTATATCACACCATACTACAGGATAGCTTGTGTTGGTTGTATCCTCTTCAAGAGATTTGTTCATGAGTTATAGATTTGCAAAGAATTATTTAATAGCATTACGAGTTTGATTTTCAATGGAGAAAGAGAGAGTAGAATTAGAGTTGCAAAGAAGTATGAGTATTTATTGTATAAGATTGCAAGAAGACTATATCAACGATCGCAAGAACAACCCTCACACTCGAGCTTACCTGAGAAGAGACTACCATCAATAACAGCAACAAAGCATTCGTGCGGCAGTGTTATATTCTGAAAAGCCATTATCCTTTGATATGTTTCATCGATCGACTCTGTTGTTGCGAATAGTTCTTCTCCTCCTACATCGTTGGCGGTATCCACTTCATCTTCGGAAGGAGCAGCTCGTAACGACCACGGAAGTGCATCTGGATCTCTTTTATTGAACAATGATTGCTTTTCATTGCTGTTGGTATCAGTAGTAGTAGTTCTAAGGTCTAGAGTTTCATGAAAGACATCGTCAGATGATTCTTCTTCTCGATTATTTTGTGTTGATGATCGTAACAGATATTGTGATTTGTGATGAGTTGACGAGGGAAGATTGACCTCTGGTTTATTCCAAAGTCCCATGGTAAAAGAAGGATATAGAAGCAGTAGGATGGAGAGACGTATATCAGTATATGCTATATATATCCAAGATAGAGCGGCGGCGGCAAGTTGTACGGACGATATGAAAAAAGTATCCTCAAGGATACCTCTTCTTTCATCTCAAATCTCAAACATACACCAACTGGCGGGCCCATAGCATACCGTCGTTTGTCATGACATATGATCAATAATATGAATTATGTATGAAATGATATAGAGGTCATTCAACAGGGAGTGTTTATCGATGGTAGGAGCAGACTACCCGCACGTAGCACGATATGATCAAGAATAGATAGACGAGTAGTTCATGAAGAAATTGAATTTAGTCTCTCGTTATATCTACTTGCTACATAGAACTCTTCTTTACATCTCTGATAGCTGATCAGAGTATACTTCGCCCGCTACATATTCTCTTCTACACACAAACTTGCTTCTGGCCGTCCACTATCACTCACTACCCACAAACACATCTACACGTTGACAACCCCTCTTCAAGATTCAACATTTCCGACAAGGGTTCCAGGGATAACCTTGAGCTTATAATCAAAGGGTCCATTCACGTCATTACATGGTGATATAATTCGGTTAGCACCAGGGAAAAGACCAACAGCAGCAGTGGGAAGGACAGTAACTTCATAGAGACCAGGATCAAGCTCCAAACTGTATCCAATTGTGCCTGTTGCAGTGGCAGGGTTCCCTATAAATGGAATGTCGATAAATACACTGCTTGGGATCTCCCCCGGGAAGATGGGACTATATGCCTCGGTACCAGGGGTAGGGCATGTAATTTTAGGGACACCACCGCCAGACTTTCCACTCTTGCCACTGTAATGAGTACCAATAGCTCCATCAGGGATTCTACGAACCCTAACTACTACTTGAGCATAGGGACCCCCCGCTTGGTTAGTATACAAAATGTTCTTTTCAGCAGTAAGGAGGAAGGAGTAGACACTCTCCTCACAACCCACCCTAAACAGATAGCTATCGATCGTTTGGGTAAGGTCGAATTGTGAGTCAGGGTTCTGGAAGTTATAATTGAAGTTGGTGTACCTTTGAATGACATTGTTCGCTTGTGAAACACCAGTTTCAAGTGCTAACTGACCACAGTAGGTCTCACCAGGGGTGATTACCCCAGCATATCCTTGTCCTTGTAATGGATCAGCAGGAGATCCAGAGTATGGAACGGCATCAGTGGGTGTCGCAAAGCAGCCTGAACGTACATTTTGATAGACCTTGGAGACACCTGGGATAGTGGGCATTGAATTTGATTTGCCAGACTTGCCACTGCTATGCCAAGCATCACACACGAGGGATGAGTATCCTCCTGATTTGCCAGACTTGCCACTTGAACCGAAGGAACAATGATTGGAACCAGACTTGCCTGACTTTCCACTACCAGACCAAAGATCGTCTTCCAATGGATTGAAGCTTCTCATGAAATCGGAACTAGAACAACTACGACCACTCTTGCCACTCTTACCACCATAGTAACCACTACCAGCAGCACTGCCACCTCCAATACCAGAGTTGGGTGCAACGAAGGCAAAGTTTGTCTTGGCAGGAGCTACGGGTACAACCTTGGGAGCTACGGGGGCAACCTTGGGAGGAGCAGCCGATCCAACTTCGGCAGTACCAACGGCAGCATTAGAGTTACCACCACCAACGGAAGCAACCTTGGCCATATGGTTAGCTGACGATGATGATCCATCAGACCTAGTAGTTGCAATAGCAACGGCCATAATAACAACAACGGCAACGAATGCTAAGGCACTACCGCCGAACAAACGCTTCTTGTTGAATACACATGTGATGGTTGATCCATCAGAGACGCACATCTTAGGGCGGTCATCATCGATGGAGGAATCGTCGTCACCACGGCTAATTGCAATATTGCTCTTGGCCGATGGTGATCTAACGCGTAGACTTGGGGACTTGAGACTGCCCTTTAGCTTGGGTGATAGAGGTACTTCTTCCATGTTTGTAGTAGTCATGATTTATCTATCATCGGAGAGTATATGGGTGTCGATGAGGTATACATAGTCAACGGCAACATGATGTATTGATTGCAACGGCATGTCGATGATGGCTATGAGATATCGAATCATTTCAGATAAACGAACATATTATATGCACAAAATATAAACTTACAATTTCCGTCGTCGGTATGTGAATTAGAGAGCAGAGTATACGATGATAGACTGAAATAGCTTGTGTATGGACCACT
>Ga0214481_100231_pt1 | contig 29479 bp, 25 predicted proteins | sample M1_20Mar14CPVII9_4_FD_165057 | JGI IMG/M metagenome (GOLD analysis project Ga0214481, IMG submission 165057) | Marine eukaryotic communities from Monterey Bay, California, United States - M1_20Mar14CPVII9sort6BwellG10 | ecosystem: Environmental > Aquatic > Marine > Unclassified | place: USA...
AGGCATATTCTACAAATTATCTAAGAACTGTCATGTCTGTGCAATGTTTTCTCGATGGATTAATCGGCAAATCACCAAGTGATGGTATCAAGAGCAATAATACTCTTAATCAATGTCAAATTTATACTAGTAGTGATGGGACGAATTATAGTGAATATAACGGGGGAGCAGGACAATCAGAAGAAGAATGGGTGGAAATCAGTCATTCTCAATCCTACATGCCAGGGGCTGAGGATGTGGGGAGAAAATTAAAGCTGGAAGCTGCGGCATATTCTGTCGAATCGGGAGAATTATTAATGCACAGAGTTGTCAAGACAGACTTGGTATTGAGTAGAACGCCAGATCCAGAGAAGAGAAATTTGGTAACAGCCAAATCGGCTGCGGGTGGAGGGGCAAGATTTCGTATTTGTACTTATAATATCTTGGCAGAAATCTATGCTACACAGCAACAGTATCCGTATGCTGATCTGTGGGCGCTCCAATGGGACTTTCGGTAAGTATACAATTTCTATTGCATATCATATTGCCGGAGCCTATTCATTTGCTAATTTCTTCACCTTTCACAACAAATAGATTCCAAAATCTTATTCGGGAAATAGTGGATGTAGGACCAGACATTGTTTGTCTACAGGAGGTTCAGGCAGATCACTACGAAAGTCATGTTTATAATGCAATGCACGAGGCTGGTTTTGAGGGGGTATATAAGCAGAAAACTCGTCAGGCGATGGGAATGTCGGGTAAAGTTGATGGATGTGCACTCTTCTGGCGTAGGACAAAGTTCCATTTAGTTGAATCATACAGTATTGAGTTCAATGAGTTGTCACAAAGACAAGTGACTACTGTGATGGGGTTGAATCCACGTAGTGAAGAGGGAGCAGCAATTTTGAATAAGTTGTCAAAGGATAACGTTGCCCAGCTTGTGGTGTTGGAACTTGCACAGCAATCAATGGCATCGAGGGCTAATCGGGATCCTACCAATCAGCTTTGTATTGCCAATACTCATCTCTACAGTAACAAAGATTGTCCCGATGTGAAACTCTGGCAGACGTTGCATTTATTGCAAGAGTTGGAAACGTTTGTAATGGCCAGGGGCACAAACTTGCCTCTCATGATTTGTGGTGATTTCAACTCAACACCAGACAGTGCAGTATATGACCTATTGTCAAGGCAGACCGTTCACCCAGGTCACCCTGATGTTAACACAGGCGAGGAACATGGACCGAATGTCCTGCCTGACATTATGAGTATCACTCACCAACACATGTTGGGAAGTGTTTACTTATCAGTTCTTGGTGAAGAACCAAAATTCACCAACTATACCCAACAGTTCAAAGGCGTCTTGGACTACATTTGGTATTCAACCCAAAACCTGAGACCACTGTCGGCGGCACCCATACCCGATGAGAGTGTTCTCACTCGACATGGCGATGCTTTACCGTCCACGCAGTACAGCTCAGACCATATAATGCAGATCAGCGATCTTCAAATAATTTAAAGAAAGAAATACAATAGTATGTCACTGTTTTGTTTAGTTGTATAGTTTAGCTGTCGAGTATGTAGATCTAGTTTTAGCATGATACATTCAACCAGCGTCCACACCAAACCCTGACAAGTCTGATGAAGCTTCGTCCAAGTTGCTGTCTAGTTCTTGTTCCAATATGCTTATGAGTTGCTCAAAATCAGACAGAGTCATTACCTTGCTTTTGCCATCAGCGTCTATATCACCAAAGACTTGTCTCGATGACAACGGCTGCTCGGGGATCAATCCTTCTTCGTTTATGCTCATTCTTGGTATCAGCCTCAAGGTCTCTCCATTTAACACAATTCTAATGATATGCTGTCCAGAGTCTAGTCTAACTAGTTCAAAGGCAATTGTAGAGCTATATGCAGGCCACCAGCGCCATGTACTTTGCTGCCTTCTCTTCATGACGGAACCAGCATTCATTCTTTCATACCGGCCCCCCTCTGCGGGCATGCTTCCTATATCTTCTTCAGATACCAGAAAGTCTATGTATGTGATGTGTTAGAAAGACATAAAATCGAGCATTTTCAAGACATACACTCATTATCTCACCTGCTCCAATTGCATAAAGGAATGCTAGCAGTGTAACATCATGACAGGAATATATCACAAAGGGTTTGCGATCATGTGAGTTGCTATCATCTGCTGATACTTTTACCATATCACTAAACATTTCTCGAAATGGAGGAGCAGCAACGGCAGATAAAAGCTGCTTATTCCGATACCATTCTCTAAATCTCCAAGCAAGATGTGAGCACACTTGTGAAGACATGTTGTTTAATATCATCTCAGTTTCTTCCTCATCTTTCTTGTTATGTTTTTCATCTGAAAAGTTATCAGCGAGGGCAATAGAGTGTGCTCTTCTGCAGACAAAGTGATCGTTTGCATGGACCCAATTAATACCTGACGGAGTGCCACCGAAAGCTTGTGGTGCTCCTCTAAGTCCTGGAAGATATGTTGTAAGCTCATCAGCTAAACCTTTGGCAGCAGCGTCTATTCTCTGGAAGTCTTCAGTTGCAATAACATCCTTGACTAATCCATTCATCATTTGTGGCTGACGATCAAAGGCATTTAGTGTGTCTTTCTTCTTATCTCTCACTTGTACCCTTATCTCATTATCAATAGGTATATCGTCAGCTGATGTCCACATATTAAGGTGCGCCCAGCGGTCTTGTCTTCCAATAGCTTTATAATACGATTGTTTCTTTCCACCACTACTACTATAAATTTGACATTGATTAAGAGTATTATTGCTCTTGATACCATCACTTGGTGATTTGCCGATTAATCCATCGAGAAAACATTGCACAGACATGACAGTTCTTAGATAATTTGTAGAATATGCCTTGACATTCCAGTTGTCTAAGAATGAACTACTGCTACTATTGATTGTATGACCATATCTGTCTATTCTTTGTCTAAATTTTGCTCCAACGTTCCTCATTTTTCTCATCCCCCGATAGGTTAAGAAACCAAATGGCTTTCTGTCTACATCCTGATATCTTCCATTGTTTTGACTTGGATGTATATGGGGAGGATAGTATTGTGATAAGTTGTCATGTGCCTCTGCGGTTGGTATCCGACTATGCCAGTGTTCTGCTTCCTTTTGTATGTACTGCGGATCACCTAGATATCGGTTCGGTGCTCGATCGCCATGTCTATGAAATATCCATACACCAACTACTGTTCCTCCATTAGTGAGAGGATCGTTATCGTTCTCTGTAGCATTGGAATATAAGGTTGATGATGTGTTGTGGTATCTTCTTATTCTTAAATGTTGATATGCTGATACTCTTTGTACTATTGCAAATATATTACTTCTATTAATATTCATTATCACAATATATCAGCATATTCTATATATATTATTTAGATTGATGACATCAGAGGTTCTATATATCACTTTTCAATGACACCTCTATATCACTTCAATGACACTTCGAGTAAAAGTATCTTTTGTCTACTGTAAATTATTGAAATTGTTGCAACGGAAGATTATGAATGCATAAAAAATGAATTGTACAACCACCACTGTATTTGTATTCAGATCTCTCTAATATATCTTTGCCACTCTTCTTACTGACATTCTTTCATCTGAGTTGTTTACTATTGCTTTTGTGATTTGTGTGTGTGTGGTGTTTAAGTAGTGAGACCATTATGCGCTAGAGAGCCTAGGCATATACGTCCTTATTCTATTTATATCCACGCTATTATTAACACGTGACAAAAGAGTGCGTCTATCCAGAGGTAAGTCGTCAACCATATCTGTTGCATTGTCCACATTCGAATTGGTAATACTTGGAATGGGATCCCCGATGGTGTCCATACCGTCTATAATGTGTTGTCCATTATACACAGACATGTAAGCCGCCCGAAAACTTGCTTCCGTCATTTTTCTTCTACAAAATTATGAGTAAGTATATATATTTACAATAACTTTATTGTTTCAGGAACGACCATACCACAGTGACAGCACCGCTTCCCGTCTGCTCAGCGAAGTTAAGTCCTTGGTGTTGTTCTTTTGCTTTTGGAAGGTAGAAAGTAGATAGTAGAGGAGCCGAGACTCTGATATCTTTTTTATTTGTATATATGGTTGTGATACAGTATCTCTCTTTTCGAATTATATCATACTTATGTCCCTGTCTTGACTTATCTATCCTCTTATTTCTCTTATCTTTGTTGTACATTAATCTACTTCTTTTGTCCTTTTGTGTCCTTGTACCTATAACAGGATATCTGTTCTGATTGTTCTGATTGTTGTTTGTGGCCCTTTCCATTATGCTCTCCTCTATCCCTTCTGTCCTAATACATGTAACCAAACTTCTCTCTTTTGCACTTTCTCTCCCCTCTAGCATCGGGATTTTAAACAGTCAACAGTGACATGCAGTGATTGGTAACTAACTCATTATAGCACATAAAACATATCATATGTATGTTTGGATAAGACTCATACATTTCGCTCCCGTACTTTCAATCTCCTTTCCCTCGCTGCTCTATCCTTGTGAGACTGCCACCGAATGGAATCCTCTCTTCTTCTCATTAGAGATTCTACATAACTCTCTTTTGTTGCGGTTGTATGTGGTGTTAGTACTGATGTAGATTCTTCTTCTTCATCATCATCATATATAGCTGAAATGATATCTCTACATTTCTTGGGATTGTTTACTCTCGAATAGTGTATATCCATGTCGACATCATTCCTAACATGTACATTAGGCCCCATTGTACAAAAGTCTCGACATCCCCCTATCACTACCTTTTTCTTATTGTTGATATCATATGCTGTACTCCTACTAGTGGAGATAGTAGTATTCACCTTTTCTCTACATGATAAGTCTTCTATTTCTAATAATGCAGCTCCCCCTCCACCGCCAGAGCAATCAGGACCGAGACATACCTCGATTGTAGTTGTCATATTGAGGTACGATGATGATGTTTTCTTCTGCACATCTTGTGTATCTTTATTTTTATCTTTGGTTGTAGACTGATGCTCGTTCTTCTCTTGACTGTGCTGCTTAACATGTTGCTGCTGCTGCCGTAGCCGCTGAAGAAGATCTAATCCAGTAGACATTCACATTCTCTCCACATAAATAATACATTCATACCATCCATACTTTTGAGAGAAATTTAACCGTTACATAGAGTTTATTCCCAAAAAATTGGCGCTGCTGCTATTTGTACTGGCAAGCACCTCCTCCTCATTGAAGTAACGTACACCGGTGAGTATATTATTACATCAGTGTGCAGTTGATACTTTTATCTGAAAATTGCAAAGTTTGCAGGGTTTTATTAGATTGTTGTCTCATAAAATATTGTACAGATAGATAGAAGTCAAGATGGAAGACGATCCAAAAGAAGAATCACCCTACATTAAACTAATATCGGCTGAACAATCCGAGATTTTCCTCTCCCGACGTATAGCATTACAAGTAGAAACATTACGTGTCATGATTGAGGGTAACTTTAGGGAAAGTGAGGAGGGTGTTATACGTTTCCCTGATATTAGTACTAGTGCATTAGAGAAGGTTGTACAATATTTACATTACAAGGATAGATATTCCAATAGTTCAATGAGAATTCCAGAATTTCCCATCAAACCGGAGGAGGTATGTATGGATTGAATGTTGTATTGTTAGTATGTACTATGTGTATAACTGAAATATGTTGTGATTATACTGACCAATACTCTAACGTTTATACAATATTATTATACACCACCACCATATCATTTAGTCTTTGGAGTTACTAGTTGCAGCAAGTTTTCTAAACTGTTAGGTTAAGATATACACACATCAGATTGAAACAATATACTTTGATTATGTTAGATATAGGTTCATTTCATTGAAAGAAGATTTTCCTGGCAGCAGACATCAGAGCATGGTTGCTTATCAAAAGAGACAAGTGTTTTCAGAGGATATATCACTCATGATATGGCAACCTAACACAGGGTAGTAGTATTAAACGCACAAAGCAAACAATAACACACAAAAAGACTGTCTGGTTCAACTCAATTAATTTACTATTACACACATGCAAAACAAGTGAGGTGCTCATTCTTTATCATCTTCACCATCTTCTCTATCTTCATCTTCAGATCCACTACTACTATCATAATGAGCTTGCTTGTCATTACTACCAAACTCAAGAGCACCCAAGAAGAAGGCAATTCCATCCTCAAAGTCTGTTGACGAGACAGGACGAAGGTTACGAAAGTTATTCAACAACGACTCCCTTGTTGCATTATGCTGAGCATCTTCGGCCTTCTTTTGTTCATCAGTCTTTTGTGCAGATGCTACTCCAACATTCATTTGTACGGCCTTCTTCTTGGCGACGGCAGCAATACGGAGTGTTTCTCGCACAGGTGCCATTACGGCCTCTCGTGTCATGGACTCGAGATCGGAACCCGACCATCCCTCTGTGGCAAGTGCAAGCTCATTTAATTGAGACGATGTAATGTTATGTTCGACATCAACTAGGAGACGTTTGATGATCTTCTTTCTATCCTTCCTCGTTGGCAATCCAACCAAGACACGCACTGCAAATCGACGTAGTAATGCTGGGTCACAGTCTTCAGGACGATTCGTTGCTGCCACAACAATAACACGAGGCTTGGGCTGCTGCTGATTGTTAGTATTACTATTATCTCCGAATAGCCGATTAGGAGTGGTACATGCTAGCTGTTGCTGTTCGGTATCAGCCGACACTTGAGTGCCCAAGGCAATGGATGGCTGCATATCATTATTACGTTGCTGCTGATCATATATACCAGTTGAGATAACTGTTGAACGGCCCGAGAAGCTATCACCGTCAGCATCATATCCACCATATTCTTCTTCTCCTTCATCATCTTCTTCATTGTCATTATCATTAGACAACTCGGTCATTTGAATTAGCAACTCTGCCAATACTCGACGAGAGCTATTATCTCCTCCAGCCTGTGACATTTTACCACTATCTTCATCAACACGAGACCTGCCCAATGCATCAATCTCATCAAAGAAGACCACGGCACATTTACTTTCCATCTTCGAAGCCTTCCTCCTTGCTTCTTGAAATAGACCTCTAATGGATGCCTCCGACTCTCCTACAAACTTGCTTAAAATATCACTTGGACCTACTGACAGGAAGGCAGCTTGTGCTTCACCTGCTACCGCCTTGGCAAGCTTTGTCTTGCCCGTTCCTGGAGGGCCATGGAGGAGGATTGAGGTAGGAGCAGCACGAATTCCTGTCAAGACTGACTCTGCCAAATCAGGTGGTAATGCTAGTGGTAATAGCGCCTCATCAAGGCGTAGCTTTGCTTGTCCATGCCCGATAATATCTCGAAACGTGGGAGAATTATTGTTAGACTGATGTTGCTTATTCTTCTTTGAGTCATCATTTTGTGGGGTTGTTTTTGATTGGGTATTATTATCTTCCTGTAAATCGGTGGAGGTATTATCATTTTCATTTGCATCAAAGAAGTCCTCATTGCTATTGTCATTGTTGCTAGTAGTTAGAGCTTTCGCTCCGCTACTAAATGGCTTGGGAGATATTGAATGTACATCTCCACTGTTGTTGTTATTATTATTTGACAAATAATTATTGTTGAGATGCGATGCTGCGGCAGGAATCAAGATTGAATCAGGATGCTGCCTTGCTTCACTGCTACCGACATTATTATTATTATCCACCCCTTCTACTGTTACCGTTTTTTGACGTTTGGGTAATCGAGGTGGAGGTGGTGGCATTAATAGTGAGTCGACATCTTCATTCATCTTTGGATGTTATATTATTTTAATTAATAGAAACTGATACGATTGGCAAAGTCCTATGCTAACAGACGTGTCTCTGATGGATAATGGGATGAATAATGAGAGTTGACGAGGGATTATGCTTCTGATGAATTAATGATTACGATAATTGAAATTGGCTTCTTCCTCTCTCAGAAAAAGAAATGAGAGAAGTACGACTCAGGACTCGTGATTGAGAAAGATTCTTTTCTTCACACAACACAATACAACAAACACAAACATTATCAGTAGCGTATACATAACATCAACCGCGTGGTGGCCGAGTCGATAGCGATATATTATTATATTTATCCACCGCCGACAACAAATTACTACTATATAAAAACAAATACAAATCTCCACTCGACCTCATCTTCCGCCACCGATATAATTAATTATTAACAACTTTTAACACATCCTCCTATTTACCACTAAACAAGTATTAATTAAAATGCCTCGACAACATTTAGGTAATAACGATCGGCGAGCAGGGCATTCATCCCGTAGTAGAAGTCGCTCCTCTTCTTCATCAGTGCGTAATAACAAGACGGATGACAACATTGACTTTGAGTATGATGAATTTGATGACAACAACAAGAAGAAGAAATCAACAAATAATACCGCAGCATATCGAAGGAAATCGACACATTCATCACCTACAATTACAGTCTCTGACCTTGCCAAGAAGAAAAAGAAATCAACAACTAATAGTAATAATAATAATCAACGCCGCCGATCTTCTTCGTCTAACAACAACAAACCAGTAGGCAAACCCGTGAATAATACCAAAGCAAAGACTATAAAGAAGAGTAATAATGAGAATGTTGTAAATTCAAACAATAAGAGAAAGAAGGGTGACGGAGGAAAAGGTAAGCAACAGCAAGGAGGGAAGAAGAAACAACAAGTATCATTTTCTGTTGACAGTGATAACAGTGATGAGGATGTCTACACAAGTAATACTAAGAAGAAAAGCAAGAGGGTTAATAATATGAAATCAAACAATATCAAGTACGATGATTCATGTTTGTTTGATACAGATGAAGAGAGTAGTAGTGAAAACTATGATGATGTAATGATTGTGGAGGAAAAGAAGAAGGGTAGCACTACAAAGAAGAATACAAAGAACAAGAGTATCACTACACAGAACAATAGCAACACCAACAACAATACACAAGTCCTTCCACAACAAGTATTAGCAGTTGATAATCGTGTCATGCCTACACCTACAGCTGATTCAATGGCACGTGTATCATTTCTAAATTGTATTCCACAATTAGTTGAAGGTGGAGTTCAGAAGGGAGTACTTAATAGCAACAGTACAATCATGGCATCATTAGTACACGGCTCAACATCTTCACAGCTTGAAACAAGCAAGGGATTGAGAAAAAGTAAGGGAGTAGGAACATTAGTGCAGTCCTCGGTTGTGCCACGTGCTTCCTATTTGTTTGAATCATACAGTAATGAAGAAAAGAATGATAGTAGTAGTAATAGAACTGCATTGAGCAAGGATGAACAATCATTGTGGCTAACAGACTTTGTATCGCCAATCAATAGTGGCTTGGCTGGAGCTGGAGACAATCATCGAATGAATGGCAGTGGCTCAATCAAATCAACAGAGGGATTTACTGCTAGTGATGGTTGGAATTGCTTTGGTGATTTAGGTAAGTTGTATACTCTCTTGCTTTTGTGTTTGGCTTATCATCTCCTACTATCATCAACTCAATGTATGAAAATGTCTATCTTTCACAACACCAGTGGAAACAATTGAGTACAAGCTATCATGTTCTTCTGAAAAACACAATAATGCTCCTCGTCCAATTACATTATTCACTACCGATGCTAATCTATTTGCAACCGACATGACCTCTGCAGAGTCTCACATTCATGGACTTGAGCAATTCTGGAAACGCATCTACTCTTCCTTTCAAACTAATGCAGTCTCATCCATTACTATTATGATTGTCGAGACTACAAGTATGATGCAAATGATGAAGAGTCTCAAGAGCTATGATAATGATGTTAGCTCATTGAATGACTACAGCATGGGCACATCCTCTTCATTCCCAAATCGACTTGCCGTTATTCAATGCGTAAACGATATTCGTAGAAGAATTGGGGAGATGAGTAGAGCACAAGACTTTGAGTCAACTACACCAATCAATCTTCAACTTGAGATCATGGATGGCAATTCAATCGCCTTTCAAACTCTATTACAAAGTTGGGTTAAGGAGAGCTTTGCTCAGACATATGCATCGTATGAAGGTGGAGTTCAAGGTCGACTTAGCTTTGATTTACCAGAGACACTTGATGGGACAATGTGTCAATTATCATTAGACTTGCAATACACTGTGCTTCCTCGTAGTATCAATTCTCTTGCCACTAAAGAGCTTGTGGAGGATATGCAACGTATCTCCATGCTATATCCATCTTGTGTCGAAGTTGTACAGACGATTCCCCTCTCAAGTGTAGACTCATCGTTAATTTATGGAGTACCAATGTCAGCTCGAGCTAGTTTGGAGAATGATATTTCACGTTACAATGAAATGAAGGTACTTGCTCGTCAGTTATGGGTATATCTAGGTCGTAACGATGTTGCGCTTGTCTTGCGTACTTGTGTTGATGAATATGATGATAATGTTGTTGAAGGGAGATCAGAGGATCAACTCTTTCTACTCGTTTGTGAACAAGCTGTACAAAGACAAACAGATGCATCAAGTGCATTGAATATTGTGCCAGATAAACAGGGTAGTGAATCATCATGTCATGGTATGCTCTATCGATATGCAACGAAGAGCCAATTGCTTCGTGAGTTTCATATTGTATCTGTTGTGAAGTGTATTGTTTTATACATGTGATGCATCACTTTCTTACTCAACCTGTACCACTATCGACAGGCTTTGGAAACGAAGATCAGAAGGAGGAGGTAGAAGAGGAGGAGAGCATGGCCGGGATAAACGAGCAATACTTTGACTACATTGAACAATCATTAGATACTCTCATCTCCACTAGTGTGAATCCTCTCTTGATGTGAGTGTAATAGGATGAGTATAGATGTGAGGCAGCTTGAGGATAATATAGTACACCAGATAACAACTAGTCGTCTCTAGTTACTTATATATGTATTGATATCACTCTACTTGTAACTTGTATTTCGGAGCTAAACTGCTCAATCACTCACTTTCACTTCGTATCACGAGTACTTTTTTAGTGTTCCACTTTCACAACAAAAGACTTCCACAACTCAACAGCTCAACAGCTCAACAACACTTTACACTTACAATACAACACAACAAAATGGAGAACATTGACGTTGATGGTACACCCTTTTCTGTCCTCTTTGACAGAGCAGTGAAGCTTAAACAATTACAGACGAAGAACGAGAGAATAAAGTACGACTCGTATCCAGCCTTTCTTGCTAATACACTCTATGAGGGGGAGGAGGTTGCAGCTGCACGATTACTACCCACATTTGCTGAACGACTTGAGGCCGCAAATGACATGAAGCAAGAGGGCAATACTGCCTTTCGTGATGGACGTCTACAAGAAGCTTTGACAAAATACGAAACAGCAGTCGCAATCTTTCGATATTTAGAGAATACAAATGATAATTGGAAGAAGGAAGGCATTAAGGATGAGTACATTATCGAGAAAGAGCACCAAGGCAATAATGAGGAAGAGTGTAAACAACTCAATAAATTACTCCTCAATTGCTACAATAATATTGCAATTGTATCAACAAAGCTTCACGACTACTCACTTGCAAGAAGTTTGTGATTATGCAATTGCCTTGGACAAAAAGAATGACAAAGCATATTATCTCCGTGCTCAATCTCGACTAACTCCTGTGAATTCAGGTACGGCTGACCAAATATTAGCCAAGTCGGATTTACAATCAGCATTACAATGTAATCCCAACAACAAACAGGCAGAAAGACAGCTTGATAGATTGAATCATCAAATCAAACAACAAAAGATTAAAGACAAGCGTACCTTCAAAGGAATGTTTGATAGGGGTGAGCTCTATAGTGAGGATGAGTGTAACAATAAAGAAGACAGTAGTGCACAGGTACAACGTGATAATGAACTCATTGAGTTCAAGCAACGAGATATCATCTTGGGTAGACAACTAGTTCAACTGTATGAAGAGCGTGGTTTGAATAATGAAAAGACAAGGTTGGAAGACAGGTTAAAGCATGAAATACAAGCCATGGAGCAACATAAAGAAATGAATTGTGTAGACTTTCACAACCCGACCGAGCAAATGATGAAGGATGCTAAAGCAATGGGTGTAGATTTAAGTGATCGACAAACAATCGAGTTGCTCGAGCAGATGAAGAACGAGCATAACAGTGTTGGGAAGTCAAAGAACATACAGACTAGTGGACTTGTATGTCAAACTCAGTCATCAATGATAATGCGGCTCATCAAGACTTGCTTCATTGTGTTATCAGGACTCATTATCGGTTGTGCACTTATAATCATGTACTTGCAGACTAGTATTTGAAGTAGAGTTGAGCACTATATGTTTTGTAATTGAATTGATTTAAAAGTGTTATACTTCTATGAAAGTGTATATGATGGTTAGAATGAACATATACCTTGGTCACCGCTGTGGACGCAGCTTGACTCTTCTTCATTTAAACAGTACCCCTCAATAATAAAGGGACTTCCCTCTATTGGCATTCCAATATATAACGGCACCGAGCAACTAGTATGAAGCTCGACGTCTACTCTCTCATCTCCCTTGTAATCTATAGCAACTTCATTGCCGATTCCCTTACCATCATCATCTTTACAATTGTCTGGTAGCTCAATATGGTAAAGGCCGTTTGTATCTACATAAACAGTGGTAGTACATGACTCTTGATGTTTCTTTGGTTTGAAATAAGCAGTAATCTGAGGGGTGTAACCATCTTTTAATCTGAGAATCAACGAGTAGGGTTTGTTGTTCTTGTTGGTACATAAGTCTTTTGTACAGCCACATAGACATTCTGATGCATCTGGCTTATCTTCAATCGCACCACATCCAATCATATTACCCTGATAATCATCTACCATAATGATTTTACCCACAAACTGGTCGAGAGACATACCTTGGATTACGAATTTATCCTCCTCTGAAGTATTACCTAAAATCAAATCTGCTGACATTGGCTCTGTGCAGCTACCCTGTCCTACTACTACCTTACAAGACCCTACATCGCTTGGTAACATATCATATTTGGGAGTACTATGAGTGATTGTCTGTTGCTGATACTGTGTAATGACTTGATCAAGGTTGTTTGTAGTTGAGTCAATCTTTGACAAAGGTCGTTTCGATAAACTAGGACGCGAGATCTTTGATGGGCCCACAATTTGACTCTTGATTAATTCCATCCTATCTAATACCTTAACATCACTCGTCTCTGGTTGTGATAGACATTGATATACTTCATATGAAACATAGTCACATCCATCTACTTGAGCAACAACCTTATCATCATTCCATGGTACATATTGTATACTCTCGTGACCATATCTACATTGAGACAAGTCTGCCAACGCAAAAGATCCTCTCGGTCCACAATCATTCTTAGATATATAACCAACAAGGGTTGAGAGTGGATCAAAGCTGAATATTGGAAGTTCAAACTTGGAAAAGTCTAGAAGAGTATCCCTGTTATCCTCTCTATCATTGAGCAAGCTGAGGAGTGATCTTCTTTGAGGCAAGCACTCATAAACTTTGAAAGTAAAGTACTGACAACCATTAATAATGGCAGAGATTTGAGGAGCTTGTATTGTTGGATCTGATTTCTTTACTAATTCAGATCCATATGGACACTGATCAAGGTTGGCTTCTGCGTCATGACCGCGAGGTCCACATCCTGCCGATGTATATGAAGTTAGGGTAGACGTCGGATCAAATTGAGCTCCTTGATCTGAGAAATCGCCTTCGTTGATTGGATCTCGACGGACATAGGTTGGCCTTGGAGTGGGTATAGGAGTGATCGGACTTGTAGAGGGTAATATAGAAGTGCTAGGGTTGAGTGTCTGAACTGTTGGAGGTGGTGTGGTCGGCTCGGGAGTTCGTATCGGTCGTGGCTGTCATATATAAAGAAAAATAGAAGTGAGCTTTAATTTAACGAACAAATATATCTCAAACTATTTAGTACACTCACAGTTGGTACACTAGTTGGATTGGTTGAAGGCAAATCAGATGGCGACTTGCTTGGTTTAGATGAGCTGGTAGTAGTAGGAGATATAGATGGCTCGTGGCTGATACTTGGCGCAACACTATTGGATATTGAAGGCTCTATCGACTCTGTAGGCATAGTACTAGAGCTTGGCTCTAAACTGAGTGATGTGGATGGTTTAGAAGAGACTGTAGGGTGTCCAGTTGGTTGTAATGAAGGTTGAGTTGTTGTTGGATTATTACTTGTGCTTGGCTCTGAGCTATTTGATATAGAGGGATTGTCGGAGACGGTAGGCATGTAGCTTGTGCTTGGCTCCAAACTCTTCAAGTTGGTTGGTCTATATGAAATTGTAGGATTCGCCGATGGGTGTTGTGAAGGTCGAGTCGACGTTGGCTCATTACTCCAACTTGGTATACTGCTTTTTGAGACGGATGGCATGCTAGAAAAAGTAGGCATATTACTTGTACTTGGCTCCAAACTCTTCAAGTTGGATGGTCTAGAAGATACTGAAGGATTCTCAGTATGGCTAATGCTTGGATTGAGTGATGGTGACTGAGTTGGGCTTTGACTAGATGGCTCTAAAGTAGGAATAGAGCTAATACTTGGATACATTGAGCCACTTAGAGAGGGTGATGATGTTGTTGATGGTTCAGTAGACGGTAAATCCGAGGGTGATATAGATGGAGATGATGAGATACTTGGCAGCTCACTAGAAGTATTACTTGGTTGTAATGATAATGATGGGCTACTGGAGGTATACGTCGAGGGAGATTGTGATGGCACAGTCGATATCGATGGAAACTGCGTTTTGGTTGTGGTTGGATTCGATGTTTCTGTTGGTTGACCTGATGGCTCAAAACTTTCAGTAGGAGCTTGAGAGATCGGGAAAGGAGTAACTGGCGCTAATGTCCGTTTCTTTGTTGGCTCACTCGTTGGTATTCGTACTACTGGATCCAAACTAGGAAGTTGAGTCGGAGCCTCTGTGGTTGGAGTTGAATCTTGATTGAATGAGATTGTAGGTGAACTAGTTGGGATCTATTGAAAAATGGTAATGATATATTGATGAGAAAATATATACAACAGCAAGTACAGCAATGCAAAGCATTTATGTTCTCCTACCTTTGTTGGCTCGCTACTTGCCGACGGTGCAGAAGACCTACTCGGGAGACTGCTGAGAAGACTTGGATGAGCTGAAACCGATGGAGCACTAGATGGAAGTTGTGATGTGGTTGGTTCAAATGAACTTGTTGGCTGGTTAGTAGTCGGGAGATTACGATTTGTATCCTGCATAAGTAAGCATCAAAATTGAGTCAAGATGATTTAGTAAAGGACATATAAACAAAATACAAACTAAGATACATTTAAACTCACAGTTGGACTATTGGTCGGCTCACTTGATGGAGGGAGTGATAATACACCGTTCCCTATTGGTGAAGTTGTAGGTGATTTCGTCAATATTTCTTCCACTGGCTTTCTTGTTGGCATCTCTGTTGGTTGAAGCTCGTCATCATCACAAGGACCTGAAGGTTCCCCGAGAACAGTGATGTATATTTTGGCATTATCACATTTATCTCGATCATCACACATCATATATTCACATTCGTCAACACCCACCCAATCGGGCTTGGGAATGTACAAGGTTGTGACATTGTTTACCAAGACACATTCACCAATACTTTTGTCTGTTGATGTAACATTCATTGTTTCCAAGGGATGACCTACAGCACCCTTATCATTAGTCAATGGATATACTTCAACTGGTGTATTCTTATCAGTTGATTCATAGTCATCAATTGCCACTACACCATTTATTGATAAGACGGTTATTGTAATCATTGCAATATCACATCGTACATTGAAATCATTCGCATCACAGACTTCGTATACACATGCATCTTGACCATGAAAGTTTGCATCTGGAATGTATTCGACGAGTCCGCCAGAAGGAATATTTGCTAGTATTCTTCGATTGGAAAGAGAAGACTCGTTGGAACACCCATTTGTCTTTGATATCTCGGCGGAGACAGAGTCACTCCATAACCCATTGGTATCGTCAGATGCAAGCCAGAAGAAGGCGCCTCCTACGATTAGGTGAAGAGAATGTTGATTAGTGTTTTCCAGTGATCTAATAATATGCCAAGAATACAATCAAACACTTACCGTTACATGCAAATTCACCATTATTATATGCTTTGACTTGTTGCAATACTGTCACAGCTTGATTACTGTTTGCATTTGAGAAGGTACCGCCACAATCTGAAATGCAGAATCCAAACACAACCTTCGTTGGTTGTCCTGGAAAGAGATCATTGGCAATATTGTTATAAACCTCACTTGTACTAGTCAATCTTACTCCAGTACCATCAAATCCATCTTGTACTGGTCTTGTGATTCCATTATAGAACTGAGGCATGACAAAGTCAAGCTTCTCATTGTGAGTCTTCAATATCTCATAGTATGGCGAGCCAGGTACCAAATCTGAGTCCATTGGAGCGTGAGATAATTCATAGTGCTTGGTTGGCATTAAAGCATTCATCTTTTGTCTCAATTGGATCGTCATTTGCTCCAAGAAGTTTTGAGCAGCACTATCTGAATAAAGACCTGTACGAGAAAGTCTACAGTTTCGACTGTGACGTCCAGTTTCATAGCAATACTCGTAATCAATATCAACTCCATCAAAACCTTTATTTGATACAAGGCTGACAAGATCATTAGACAGTTGATCCTCCTTACCAAAGCAATAATCCCAACAACTATTGACATCACCATTCCAAGATCCACCCATGCCGGCTCCACCAAAACTTAATATTACTTTCTTTCCCATTGCCTGCCAATCAGCAACTTGAGTTGTAGTCTCGCCAATGCAGATGGGCAGTGGCATCAAACTGCAATCCGTGTTGCAAGCATTTGGTTGTATCGGCCTCCATGTATACATCACAGCAAATGCAACCACAATGTGAGTATACTTATCAAGTTGAGCTGCGCTAGGACATGCTTCCCAGTTTGCAATATAGGCAATGAGTCGTGAGTCTCCGCCTGAAATCTGATTATCGAGTGGTGAATCATCGTTTAAAGGGTCGTCGATTGGAGCTCGAGTTGGACGATCTCGTACCCCTGGCGAATATGTCTTTCGTGTTGGAGGAGGTGACGGTTGTAATGTTGGCTGTGGAGTCGTTGGCTTGGATGAAGGTAGATCTGTTGGCTTGAATGTTGGTTGCAATGTTCCTTCACTATTTGATACATAAGGAGGGTTCGTAGGATATCGTGAAGGATTGGGAGTACGGGTAGGACGGGATGTTTGAGCGGGTGATGCTGGGGACGGTACAATGATACAATCTCCAAACTGGCCAGTAAAGTGTAACTTCCTGACATATAGTGAAGAGTTCTCTGCATTAGATGTATCATTATTTAGTACAGGAATATCAACAGGTGTATTCTTGTAAGTGATGGCAAAGTCATCTTGAGCTGTAATCTTGAAATCTTCACATGTTGGAGAACTTGTTGGCATTGCAAATGTAGGTGTTGAAGTGTCTGGAATAGTCGGTGATGATGGTGAGTCTGTTGGTATTGCTGCAAGCACAACCTGTCGATATAAGTGAGAGTTAGAGAGATAGATTAGATTGAGATATGAAAGATACAAATAAAAAATAGTAACACACAAATGCAATACTCACAGTAGGCTCAGATGAAGGCGAGGTTGTAGGTTGAGGAGTAGCTGCCCTAGGTGTCTTTATCGTTGGCTGCCCCGATGGTTCCATTGCTGGAGCTCGGCTTGGCTCGCCATTTATGATTGGACTAGTAGAAGGAGACTTGCTGTTTGTAGGAGACTCATTTGAGCTCGGTTGAAGTGTGGGCGAAGATGATTGCTTAGGTAAAGTTGGCTTAGATGTTGCGACCAGCGTTGGAGGTGAGCTCACTACACCATCTCCTATTGGACTCTTGGTAACAGGATTCTGACTAGGACTTGATTGTACTATTGTGGGGGATGACGAAGTCGATGTTGGTTGCTTCGATGGCATCAATTCCGTTGGAGCTGAGCTCTCGTCTTGCATTGGACTACTAGTAGGCCTTGATCGAACTGTTGGAGGTGGCTTGAGAATCGGTTTCGGTGTCGGCTCTGATGATTCACTGCTTGCACCTGTTGGAGATGATGTTAGTACTTCCTCTGTACTCGGACTTTTGGTAGTAGGAGACTTGCTATCTTCCACTTTACTTGGCTGTAAAGTGGGAGACTTGCTATCATCACTAGATGGAGACTTGCTTTCACTTGAAGGCGACTTTGAATCTCCTATAATTGGTTGTAATGTTGGCTGAGAGACGGTAGAAGGACTATCACTTGAAGGCAACTTGGTATCACTAGTAGAAGGAGAGCTAGTAATAGTGACAGGAGACTTGCTAGGACTTCCTTCTTCTGTTACGGGTGTTGGGCTAGATGTTGATTGATCCTTTGTTGGTGAATCACTATTGTCAGGCTCAGATGTTGGTGATCTTGTCAATACCTCATCTCCTACAGGACTTTTGGTTGATGGTGATTCTTCAACTGTTGGCTGTAATGATGGCTCCTCATTCATTGTTGGTGTCTTTGATAATACTTCATCTCCAATTGGACTCTTTGTAGAAGGTGATTTTGTAGGATCTATCTGAGTTGATGGAAACTTGCTAGGGCTATTTGTATTGTCTATCTCTGTAGGAGGAGGAGAACTTGGCCTTGGATTCTTGGGAAATGTCCAAACTGGCTTTGGAGTAGATTGTTCCTCAGGTGATGGTGTAGGCTCTTGAGTACTCTTAGTAGGAGGTGGTTGAGGGATCGTAGGTGAAGATGTGTCTGGAACATCAACTCCATCGTCATCTCCATCTCCAGCTGTAGGAGACTTGGTTTGTGACTTGAAAGTTGGAGTTGGAGAGATACTTGTCGGTTCATTTGTGCCAACAGGACTACATTCACCAGTTGATAAGCGTCTCATATCATGTGGACATGATGGACTTGATGTTGGTTCGTCAGATGTATTGCTTATTGGAGCCTTGCTTGGTGAATTAGAGTGACCAAAAGTATCGTCATCGTGATTGTCTTCATTGTCGTCATCATCTATCCATTTATCATCATCCCATTTATCATCATCCCACCATCCATCGTCATCCCATATCGATGGTGAGTAGGTAGGCCAATCAGTATCATGCCAATTATCATCATCCCAGTCACCCCAAGTATCGTCATTCCAAATTGACGGTGAATATGTTGGCCATTCCCAAACTGATGGTGACCAAGTTGGCCAGTTAGTTTCATCCCACATATTATCATCATCGTCTATCCAGGCATCATCGTCCCATTTGTCATTCCAATCATCATCGTCTTCTTCTTCTGGATCATCTTCCTCTTCTTCTGGATCATATCCACTACACTTTGGCTGATCAATGAATGAACAACTACCATCAACACTTTCATTGTCATTCTCTAAACAATACCCAGCTAATATAAACGGACTATCACCAATTCTCATTCCTTCATATATATCCACTGAACAACTTGCATGTATAAAAGTATCAGGTGATGAATCACCAATGTAATCAATGTAAACATTCGTACCCACTCCATTCTTCTTATTTGCTTTGGAACCATTATTGTTATTATTAGATTGGCATATCGCTGGTTTAGCAATACGATATAAACCAAGTATATTGACATCACTTAATGTGTTTATTGTGTATGTGCATTCATCTTTACCCTTGAAGGATATGGTAATGTGTTCTTTGGTACCAATACATAAATTATTGTTGTCTACTTCTCCTGGACATAGTGTAGGGTCAACTTTTAGAAAGAGTATTTGTGGTTTAGCATATCCATGTCCTTGGAAGTTACATTCTCCGTCTTGGGTACATTGTCCGCATAGACATGATCCGTGATCATTTCTTGAACCTTTACTTCGTTTTGGAGACTTTGATTTAGCGCCCTTGCTCTTTGAACTCTTAGCCTTGGCACTTTTACTTTTTGAACTCTTACTTTTGGAAGACTTGCTACATTCCCAATGATCATCAAATGACCATATTGACATTGATTTATTCCATTCTCTCCACTTGTATTGCTTGGAGCATTTACCAATCTTTGAACTCTTACTCTTGCTTGATTTGGAGCTCTTACTTTTACTACTTTTACTTGATTTGGTAGTCTTCTTCTTCGTCCCTATAGAACTACTACTTTTACCACTCTTTCCAGTATCCCAATTATAATCATTACTATTCCATTCCATATTGGCACAATGAGTATCTAACCCCTTGACATTCATTGTAAATATTGTACTCTCTTTTCCTCTACCTCGAGACACAGATCGTATATCAATTGTACCAGTGGCATTACCTTTAATTTGTACTGTTGTATGACTACCTCTTGATGATGATTTGATATACTCTCCTTGAAGGGTATCTTCCTCTTTATTCGTATCACCATTTGTTATTATTATCGTATCTTCTGCAACCATCTGAGTGCTTGGTAAAGAGGATGGTGCTGAAGTTGGTGGATCTCGCTTGTTATTTATAAACTTGTCAAGATTAATATCAATTAATGAATTATTGTCAGTGTAATATTCACGACTGTTAATTTTACCACTCAATTCTTCTTCTCCAAATTTATTATTCAACTTTTTGTTTGGATTGATATTCGAAGGACGAGGTTGATCAACAACTATAGATTGCACATCCATTATGGATGACTGCTCATCTGATGAAGGTTGACTGGTAGGTGCTATTGATTTTGGTGATATCTGCGGCGGTCTCTTATTACGAAAGCCTGAAGATACCTCAGCATCTCCACTCTCTTTTTGTATTATCGGGGGTATCAATCTATCAGGAGGCGGCCGCTTCTTCGGCCTTTGCTGCTCTACTATATTATCATTATACTTGTAGTCATTTACTATATCAATCGTATCATGAGCTTGTAGCATTGTCCATTGTTGTTGTAGTTTACGCCTACTTCTTCTATCACTGTGATTATCGTAGATGGGGGTAGGATGTTGTGCGGTATCCTCCCCATTATCTAGCTGTATTCTTTGACTATTACGATGTTTAATTAATCGATGACGTCGTCCTTCTTGTTCATTTGTATTGGTTAGGATATCAGCCGATGTTGTTGCAATGGCGGCAGCGAGTAGTAATAGTGCAGTCGACATAATTATCGTCGTCGTTGAGTTGTTATGTTGCAATATATATCTCATTTTTCTCTTTAATATTAGTACATTATTTCAACACTCGATTTCAATATATTATATGAATGAATGTAGTAAACAATAGTGTATCTCCTTATGCATCTACCAATAATTGAGGGCTTACATGCGGAGAGAGCACATAATAAATCTTCTTGATCAAAATTTCAGATAAATGAAAGGTCGGTTCAAGATAAATAATCAGGATATTAAGTTGACGGAGTCGAACCGACCTGTATCTTTTTTATTACACGGTGGAGGCTGAAATACGAAATGAATGACGATTTTGGATATTGTTGTCGTCGAGTTGAAATATAATACCTTGGATTGAACTGTTGATAGCGCGCCGCCGGATAGGGATAGACTAACTGATTATATTCTTCAGAAGTTATCGGTAATAGTTTTTCATAGAGCGCATACATCAGAAAACACACATAAGATATCAACATACCTAGGTATGAGAGAAACAACAACGATATCAACAACATCTTTCTCCAATAAGGGTATAAGATTTAGACAACACTGTCTACTACAATACATATCAATAATATCAGTAATTATATGTCTCGCCATATCAGCATGTAATGCATTTCAAATGACTACAACTTCGAGAGGTCAAACTTCTTCCTCTTTGCAAATTATGTCAAATAGTAGAGGAAGTATAATGATGTCTATACCAACTTCTAGACTTGCAAACCAAAGCAATAGAATACATAGCAGCTCTATAACTACCAGCAGATGTAGTACATATACAAGTCATACAACTGGTAGCTGCAGTCAAAGTAATCTATTCCCTCAAAGAAGTAGTTCGATTAGAAGAAGTATACTGCAACAAATGTCTGATAATAATCAAGTAGATAACAACGAAGAAGGGACGAATTGTCCAGTTACAAAGTTATGGTTATCATTTCGTAAATTACTTGCCAAGTTTTGGGTAAGTTTACTCGAAAGTTATAGAACATATGATATGCATTTTTGTTTTTGTCTGTCAACAATACATATCTCATACATCCTTCTAACATAAACTGTTGCTCATATGATTAGGCACTACTTATAAAGCCATATCAATTACTGAAGTCTATACTTACAAAAGGTAAAGATGATACCACCACTTCTTCTGCATCAGATGGTCAAAAGACGGAGGAAGTTTCAACAACTCCGGAAGATGTAGCTATTACAGAAGTGGAGAATATAGCAGTTGTTGAAGAGGAAGAAGACAAGAGTGATGTGGTTGCAGCAGAAGCTGAACAGAAGGAGGAAGTTAAGAAATCAGTTACTGAAGCTGTTGAGCCGACAGTTGCTTCTCCATTCATATCATCATCTACATCACGTCAACGATCCTCTACAACCTCAACAGTCGACCTCACAGGCAACTGGACACTCCTAACAGATGAATCATTCACTTCTCAATATGAGAACTATCTACGCCAATTAGGACAACCAATGTTAGTACGTACCGTAGCACAAACAGTTATCGGCAGCACTAAAGAAGAAACAATACAAACTGATCAGGGTAAAATGTTATACATTCGAGGTATGAATGTTAGAGGGTCATGGGAACGGACATTACAAGCCTCGGAACAAATTGTGGATGATGACAAATTATCATCTATAACAACCTATCATGGACATCCAGTAGTACAAGGACATGAATTAAAACCAATGACTACAGCAGATGGGGAATCAGTATCAGTAGCATCCTGGTGGGAAGAGGAGGGTACGGTACATCATTCGTGGGTTGTGGGAGGAACTCGTTATGGTGGCGGAGATTTTGAGAATAAGAGGTATTTGAGTGATAATGGGAATATCCTAGTTTGTGAAAGTACCTTTCATCCTAGGGAGGATAGTAAGAGTGACGGAGAAGAGAAGACGAATGGGCAAGCGAGGGAGAAGGCATGTGTTACTTGGCGATTCTTGAGAGAGGGAGCAATTGTAAGTGTGTTTTTTTTTGCATTTGTGCCTGTGCTTGGTTCATATCGTTCATCTCACTTATCTAATATCATATCTGATTGTAGTATGGAGATTCAGCGGTAGAATTCCCCAATATCTTTGATGTACTAAAGAAAGATGAAAAGACGGACGAGTCTGATAATGTTGAATCAGAACCGCAGGTCATTGTGGGAGATATTATGGATAGTGTTGCAATAGAAGATACAAACGATTTACCTGGTACTGATATACATGATGTCATCGAAGAAGCAATTGAACTCAACAGTTGGGTACCGCCCCAAGGAGAGCGCTGGGCTATATGTGCCTCATCTATCGATTTGTCTGGCAAATTTAAGCTTATAGTAACTGAACAATGGAAGAAGGAATATGATGAGTTTCTGAAATCGCTCGGCCAGCCACTCATTGTGCGTGCAGGTGCCGCATTGATTGTAGGAGGTACGAGGGAGGAAACACAACAGTCGGATGGTGGACGTACATTAGATATCAAGGGAATAAATGCAAAAGGTGTCTGGAAGAGAACTTTAGTCACAAGTGGATCAGATTTTGATACTACTATGTCTCCCAACTCTGATGGGAAGTTTGAGCATACACAAGTTCCAGTTCTAAGTGCTGATTCAGAAAAGGTTGTAGCTGAGAGTTGGTGGGCGAATGACGGTACAATTCATATAAGTTGGACATTTGGTATCAAGAATTATGGAGGCGGATCGTACGAATCCAAGCGGTATCTCGAGCAAAATGGTGATGTGTATGTATGCGAAAGTACATTTCATCCAAATGATAAGACAAGAGAGCCATCATACTTGAAATGGAGGTTTTTGAGAGAGGGTGCAACGTATATGCCTTAAACTAGTACAACCAGTTGTGAAGATTTGTAATCTCTTCCTAAGTTATCCATTCCTCATGACACGGACCACAGTATACTAGAATCCATCCTTTCTCAATAGAAAGCCTGCAACGTTGCGAACAAACATCTTCCTTGCTTTTAATATATGGGCTGCATGATCACATCCAGGTAAGATACACATTGCCTTGTCTTCCGTACCCAACCTGTCAAATAACTCGCGTTGTGCAGCCCAACAAACATATGGATCCTGTGCCCCCACAATTACCATTGTTGGAATATGCAGTAATGCTGGATTACAAATGTTGAACTCGTGTAGTTCATCCCATGCTGCTTTTACAGTGTCAACTTGCAATGCAAGCTTACTAAACGTTAGAGCCGCCTCGTCACAAATCGTACCGGGCAATGTGAAGTCTTCTAAACTTGCAATATCAGTATTATCAACCTCCGGAGCTGGTGGTTTCAATGCATCTGAACCAAACCCCGAAATCAATCGACCACTTGGATCATACAAGGGTTTGCGTGGATAGATGACCTTTGGGTCATATATACTACCAAATAGAATGAGATCTGATAATGTTGATGGACCATGTTGTTGAGCATACATTTGAGCAACTAGTGCTCCCTGACTCCAACCAAGTAATGCAGGTTTGGTACTAATCTTTGTTGGATCCTCAAACCCAGGGATACTTGTAGAATTGTTGATATCAGTAGAGGTTTCACCATCCGTCTCCTCTCCATGTCTATCTGTAATCCAATCTATAACACACTTGACATCAGAAACACATGTACGGGGAGTTGTATATCCTGCTCCCTCACGAGGTGTTTCACCAAAACCTCTAAAATCCATTGCATATACATTAAATCCTAATTCTGCTAATGATTGCAATGTACTTTGTTGTGCATCATCATTTGGTGATGTTCGTAAATCAAATACTGGTTGTGAACTCCACGTCCTACCGTGTAGTAAAAGTATAGATCTCTGTTGATGGTTTTTATTGACATCACCCGTACTTAAAAGAGTATTACTATTGGTATTCGTCGAGTTAGAAGTACGGCTATATATACGTAATGGATGGCCATCATCTGCAATTACTTCATGACGTATGAGTCCATTTCTATCGCCAGTTTTATTTGGTAAAGTGATACTACTTGTACTGTCTTCACTGGATGATGAAGAAGAAGAGAGATATCGTCTTGAAAATGTTGATGATTGGAATGATACTGATTGTTGTATCATTGGTTTTTGAAATACATGTGGATGTTGTGATGATGATGACATGAAACCAGCAACATGATGTATCATAGATGCCGCACCAAATAGCCCTCTACATATACGAACACCGCCTCTACAACAGACACCACCGAACATTGCAACACTTCTGTAATCTAGTCTATAACGGAAGCACTTTCCTGGTCTCTAATGCAATGTTGATATCGATCAAATTATACTGCTAAGCTGTACTCTTATAAGCTGTACATAGTTAGTAGTTAGGCTAGCATCGAATCGGAGGTATCCTCAATCAAGGATACTCCGGGCATCGGGCCCCAAACACCGCTTAATACGACATTATATATAGGTATGGAGCTAATAGAATGCTATGTTGCAGACGAACAGCAAACTACTATCACAGATACACATGCCAATTGATATCTACTTTCATTTTCTAGTTTACTACACAACATATACAAGTATCCTGAAGAGAACAGAGATTGTTGAGTCGCCTTAAGTCTGTGATTCAATCTCCTCTTCAGCTGGCTACTACTATTCTAAATGTAGCTTTCACTTACACACATGTACAGACATAAACACACTAAAGATCGACTGTATCTTCTACAACATACTCCTTTCTTGATCCAGTCGAAGTGGCAACTGAAAAGAGTGAATTAGCAGGTGAGACTGGAGCACTATCGTTACCGCCAAAGAAAGATCGCTTAGAACGAGTCGACGATGCTCCTGTGGCCTCTCCAGTCAAGAATGCTGCAACCGAGAGATTCTTCATGCCACTTCCACCAAACTGAATTTCTCTTGATGGAGGATGGTCACTGGTTAGAGATGATGCTTCTGTGCCACCATCTCCAGACGACGCGGATGAGGGGAATTCTTTCACCATGAGTGGGTGTCCATTCTCATCAGTTGGGCCATTCCTCTTCTTACTTGCAAACAAGGCGGCTCCTGCAATGGCAAGTAGCGCTCCTACGGTTGTTCCGAGAATAATACCTGCTGATGATGATTCGATGGGTGTGTTACGAGGGGCTTGATTAGCCTGTGAAACTACTCCATCTTCGAGGTCATTAGATGCCATCTCCATCAACTCAGCGTCGCATATAATTTCAATCGTAACTGCTGCAATTGCTTCGATCTTTTCATCTGGAAAGGGCTCGTGGGTAATTGTATAGGTAAAAGTGTCTTCTCCACAAAAGCCATCGTCTGGTTTGTATATCAAGCCATTCTCTGTGGGATCCGTAATCACTCCATGATTAGGAGTGCTAAACCCACCTCCAGCACCTTGACATAAAGGCGAGTAGACATCATTATGGTTAGATCTTACAATAACGACGTACGACTTTCATTGAATCATTGAAGGAAAACATTATTATACTCACCTTCTGGGATAATATCATTCAATAGGATTGGAACTTCAAGTGGTTCGTTCATGGGCCCTGTAGCATAGTCATCACCAAGGCGTAAGCCACCTGCATCCTCTAGTTCTTCAGGGACGGGTGGACTTTCCTCAGGTGTTTCTTCATCACAGACCACTTCAATTGTAACCAAGCCCGTGTCGGCGAGGTTATGTACTGGAATGGTAAGAGTATATTCAAACGTGTCAATTCCACAGAAGCCATCGTTTGGGATATATACCAGTTCAGAACTTCCCTTGTCGAGGCTACCATTTATTGGAGAAGTAAAGCTACCAGCCACGTCTTTTGGAACTGTGTCGTTATCAAGGACAAATAGAACCACACTAGCACCTTGTTTCGTTGTAGCAAAGTCATCGTTGGCCACAGGAGGAGCAGGCACATCTTCAGGGGCAGGCACGTCTTCACCTGGTGCCGTATCAGGTTCATCATTGGGACATATAACATTTACAGTGACTGTGGCCGTATCCGAATGTACCTTCGAAGCATCAGCAACGGTATATGTAAACTCATCTGGTCCACAGTAGTCAGTGTTGGGAGTGTAGACGATGGAAGCTCCTTCGAAGCCACAACTTCCATGCATGGGTTGAGTTATCTTTCCCGATGATTCTGACAGTAGTAGAGAATGTCAGAGGAATGTTCAATAAAGAAAATCGGCAACAACTCAAAGGAGATACTCACCTGTTGGGACGACATCATTGTCAAGCACAGGGATAGAAACAGCAGTATTAACTGGCGTTTCAACGGAATCATCATTCAAAGAAACAACGGGGGGTGTATCGACTGCAATTTCGTCTTCACATATAACTTTAATAGTCACAGTTGCAGTGTCAGATACCATACCATTCTCATCAGCAACGCCATCCATGTCTGCCACGGTATATTCAAATGAATCGACTCCACAGAAGCCATCATTTGGAGTATACTCTACACCATTCTCTTTAGGAACATTTGTTCCGTGTTGAGGATCAGACATGTGACCCACAGCGCCTAAAAAGATGATGGGTTAGATCGAGTAAAAGAGACAGACAAAAAAGATAGATAAAGATGTTATATTGCTCACCTTGAGGAATATAATTATCGTTATCCAGTGGTTGAATAAGAACGGGAGTATTCTGTAATGCTGTAACAAAGTCATGTTCTAGCCAACCTCCAGTATCAGCAGGAATTGCTGGTGTTTCATTTCCAAAAGCTATTTCTGCATCCTCTTCTGTTCGGTCTGAATCATCAGGCTTGGGTTCTTCTTCAATAGTACCTGACTGTTGTCCATCCACATACTGTTGAGACCCACTCTTGGCACTCTTACCAAAGAGAGAAATCGACTCATAAGTCATACTAAGTCCACTACCTCCTGAGCAACTCTTGCCAGATTTTCCACTGTTCAATAACCCCTCTGCCGATGAACTACTACAACTCTTGCCCGATTTTCCTGAATATGTAGAACTACCACTTTTGCCATATTTTCCATACCCTCCGGCAACACTTTGCCTTAGTTGTGGATCGAGTGTTGATATTGGTGATAAACATGCATCATGCCATTCACATGATTCATCTTCTCCAAATGATTGAGTACAGCATGCCTGCATATCAGTGAAGCTGTTGTATGAAGTGAAAAAACCAACGACCTTCAGTTTCTATGTCGACAATAAACCTTCTCATTTTTCTTAGACGAATATTGATGCCACCCTAAACTTCACCCCACAGGAGTTTGTGGCACTAAATCCAATATTGCCTTCAATATTAGGATGTAGAAGATGTCCCAAAAGACAAATATGATCTCCTATACACCAATTAAATTTTTCTAATGACAAACTTGATGGATATCGCCAAATGGCCTTGTATGGCTACACATGAAAGACAAGAGAATCCCGACTTTTCGGCGATGATCGATCTGTCTCCTTTGGATGTTTGGGTGTCCGCAACTACCTTCATGTGCTCTATTTTCCTGCCAGTGCTTGCCAAAGCCATCTAATGTATAGATAAGGACTTGGGATTGTGTACTATAGCATATGCATCACTCATGGTGGAGTTACAACAAGACGGCTACACATGAAAGCCAAGAGATGAATCTTGACTTTTCGGAAATCATGATCGATCTGTCTCCTTTGGATGTTTGGGTGTCCGCAACTACCTTCCTGTGATCTATTTTCCTGCCAGTGCTTGCCAAAGCCATCCAATGTATAGATAAGGACTTGGGAATGTGTACTATAGCATATGCATCACTCATGGTGGAGTTACAACAAGACGGCTACACATGAAAGACAAGGGATGAATCCCGACTTTTCGGCGATGATCGATCTGTCTCCTTTGGATGTTTGGGTGTCCACAACTACCTTCATGTGCTCTATTTTCCTGCCAGTGCTTGCCAAAGCCATCTAATGTATAGATAAGGACTTGGGAATGTGTACTATAGCATATGCATCACTCATGGTGGAGTTACAACAAGACGGCTACACATGAAAGACAAGAGAATCCCGACTTTTCAGAGATGATCGATCTGTCTCCTTTGGATGTTTGGGTGTCCGCAACTACCTTCCTGTGATCTATTTTCCTGCCAGTGCTTGCCAAAGCCAGCTAATGTATAGATAAGGACTTGGGAATGTGTACTATAGCATATGCATCACTCATGGTGGAGTTGCAACAAGACGGCTACACATGAAAGACAAGATAATCCCGACTTTTCGGTGATGATCGATCTGTCTCCTTTGGATGTTTGGGTGTCCACAACTACCTTCATGTGCTCTATTTTCCTGCCAGTGCTTGCCAAAGCCATCTAATGTATAGATAAGGACTTGGGAATGTGTACTATAGCATATGCATCACTCATGGTGGAGTTACAACAAGACGGCTACACATGAAAGACAAGAGATGAATCCCGACTTTTCGGCGAT
>Ga0214481_100232_pt1 | contig 29464 bp, 26 predicted proteins | sample M1_20Mar14CPVII9_4_FD_165057 | JGI IMG/M metagenome (GOLD analysis project Ga0214481, IMG submission 165057) | Marine eukaryotic communities from Monterey Bay, California, United States - M1_20Mar14CPVII9sort6BwellG10 | ecosystem: Environmental > Aquatic > Marine > Unclassified | place: USA...
GGAATAAGGCTGATCTACAAGCCAAGGAAGAGAATTGGAAGAGCCGTGAATCACATCTCTTATTTGAAATGAGTGTCCTCAAGAGTCGTGCTGGCAAGTCTATCGAAGATGATGGTGATGCGAAGGACGATGAGGCAGCTGAGATGGACCCTGCTATTCTCAAGGCACGTATTGAAGAGCGTGATCGTCGTATTACCGAGTTGGAGGAGCAATTGCTTTCTGGTGAGCAGCTCCGTCGTGCATTGCACAATCGTATCCAAGAGTTGCGTGGTAATATTCGTGTCTATGTTCGTACACGACCCTTTCTTCCGAATGATGGTGCGGCAAGCCGTCAGTCGTCTATTGACTTTCAACCAGATGGAGAGAGTCTCACCATCCAAGGCAAGCACGTTGGCGAGGGACATGCATTCAAGTTTGACAAAGTCTTTGCCCCCTCGACGGGTCAAGATATGGTGTTTGATGAAGTATCAGAGTTTGTACAGAGTGCTCTCGATGGGTACAACGTTTGCTTGTTCTCGTATGGGCAGACTGGTAAGTTGATGTTTTAATTCTGCTTTGCCTTGCTATGTGCTAGTTTCTTCCAAATCTCATCAACTTTATTCCATTATCATATCAATTTATATAGGTTCTGGTAAGACTCATACTATGCAGGGAAGTGGAAATGGTGCCATGCGTGGTATAATTCCTCGAGCTGTGGAACAAATCCTATCTCAAGCTGCCATGATGCAATCCCAGCGATGGACATTTACCATGAAGGCAAGTTTCCTCGAGATTTACAATGAGGAATTGCGTGATTTACTCGTCATGATGAATTCCGATGGCTCCATGAAGCCCCGTGATACACGAACCACCACAAAGCTATCCATTAAGAGGAATGCCGAGGGCAAGAGCTTTGTCGATGGAATTAATATGGTGGATATTGATGTGGAGAACAAGTCTGTCGGTCTTGGACAGCTTGAGGCAGTTATGACCGCTGCTGCACGTGCTCGATCTGTCGCCACTACCAAGATGAATGCTCAGAGTTCACGAAGTCATTCTGTTTTCATGCTTCATCTCTGTGGAAGTAATGAAGAAAGTGGCACTGTCGTCCAGGGTGCGCTCAATCTATGTGATCTTGCCGGATCGGAACGTCTTGATCGTAGTGGTGCCGGTTCTGATGCAAAGCGTCTCAAGGAAACACAGGCCATCAATAAGAGTCTAAGTTCTTTGGGTGATGTGTTTACCAGTCTTGCAAATGGATCAAAGCACATTCCATTCCGTAATTCAAAACTCACGTATCTCCTTCAAGATTGTCTGAGTGGGGATGGCAAGGCCTTGATGTTTGTGAATCTATCGCCCACGTTGGCGAGTAGTCAAGAGAGTTTATGTTCTTTGAGATTTGCCCAACGGGTGAATTCGGTAGAGCTAGGTAAGGCCAATAAAAATGTCCTATATGGGGGTGGGGGTAGTTCAAGAGGGAGATAATTTTTGTTTCTATGTAATGTGATGTGTACGTGTATCGGGGAGTGTAAATATATAACTATTAATTACACCATTTTAAAGAGAGTGTGAATTACTTTAAACAACATGTACATTTAAGAATTCAGCATACAGGTAATAATCTCAAAACTGTGAAGGCGATCCACCCCCCTCATAATCCATTGGCTAATTTCCCTAACCCTCGCAATATCTAAAGCTACATCCATATATTTCCCCTAACTTAGCCATCACCCCAATCCCCAATTCAAGCTGCCCTGTTGCGACCAGTCGGTGTGTACGACGGACCGTCACAATCCAAGCCTTTCCATATTTGGAAAATCTCCTCATTACTCATATCAACCTCCTTCATCCCCTCTTTGTATGGCGGAGAGCCCATGGTACTTGCCCTCCGTTGTCTTTTATTATTCCTAGGACTGCTGCCCCCATGTAATTCACCACGTCGACGTTCAAGTTCAGCCTCCAACGATGCAATACGACGACGACTTGCATCAGATGGCATGTCAGGCATGGAAGCTCTGGAAGATGCGCGTTATCACGATTTATGAAGAAGAAAGAAAGATAATTGTAACATATGTTAGTGCATACGGCTTGCAAAGACATCAAATAAAGATACATAAAGGCCAAATGAAGCACTCAGATCTCAAACACTTCATATTGAACACATGAATTCATAAAATAAGACAATACTAACGCGGACTTTCCTGCGGCTAGCCCTTGGTCGTGGATTACTCGAACTGGTGCCACTCATTTGTGCCAACAAGTCTGTAACAGTCTGTTGTTGCTGTAGATTGGTGGGATCTTCTTGTGCTGCCCCGTCTACCCCGCTTTCCCCAGTGTTGCTACTGAATATATGAGATAGGAATGATTGTTCCGTACTATTGACAATATTATCATCACTCCCTGTTATATTGGGTATTATTTGCTGCTGTTGTGAAGGTGCAGCAGGTGCCGCCTCTGCAATTGGCTGGCATAAATCATATTGACCACCTAATACATCATTATGTGATAATACCATATCAGCAGATGAAAGGTTGTTCACAATGGGTGTTGCGGAACTATGTGAAAAGTGAATTAGAGGATTGCTCTGCAATGTTTCAATATGACTTTCAATATCCGTATGAATATGAAGTGGTGATGATTGTTGAACTGCCATCATACTGTGATTTAAGGATTCTTCTGATATTTCATGTGGATTTGTAGGAGAAGAAGACTGTCGTTTATTACTTTTCTTCTTCGTTGCCTTCTTCTTTGTCTTCTTTTCACCCTCAAGCCCATGTTCAACAATATATTTCTTAAGGAGAGATGAGACGGTGGTAACAAATGTCATTGTTTGTTCATCAATTGTTTTCCAATTACTTGCTACTATTTGTGCTATTTCTGTGAAGGATGCTGCTCCATGACTATAATAGGATTGTATTGTGGGATTGAGCAAAATTGCAATACATTGCAATAATACACACTTACCTCTTACGATGTGAACGTTTCTTACCACTACCCTTTGACGATACAAACCATAAATCTGGCATAACAAGGTCTGCATATCGCGGAGGTAATGGTGGTAATTCTAAATACTTATATCGTTCGGCAACGTCAGGTAATGGAGCATCGGAGGCAGGAGTTTCTACACCACGCTGGTGTAATAATAGATGCCGTTCTAGACGGTAGAAGAGATTATAGCGATTGAATCCTTGTGCACCCATTATTATTGTGTTTGCTTGTTGTCGTATTGTTCGATGAGTGTTGTAGTTACCTATAGTTTGTTTTGATAGAGAAGGCAATAGTGGGGTGAATGTTGTACACAACGTTGCAATGCATACCTAGTAGCGTCGGGTATTAGTAAACAAGTGGGCTATTGGAATGATGACATAGAAGAGGGGCACAATTGTGTTGAAGTTGTCAATTATAACTACGATTGATAAGTTACTATCCACCATGTTAGAAATTTATTGTGTGCGTTTGGCCATTTTTGTGAGATATTCTACAGACATTCGATGAGCTACGATACCACTGTTGATTCATAAAGAAATAATAGATCTGAATTGAGTAGAAAAGAAATCGTTTACCCAGAAGGTTTGGAATCACCTAAATTAGTGGGGACATTAACTCGTTAAGATGATTAACTCGTTAAGATGAAGGCTATTTGACTTTTGATTCTTAGCTAGTGTTGCAAATTTCTGTCGCCGACAGAAAAAAGGATACCGGTCTAATTTTTGCCTTCTTATCACCTCACACCGTAGTAATATCATCCTCCTATGCAGTCTATACTGAATTGTGATTGCAATATCCATACCCCGCCGATCAATCACCTATTGGTTGATGTCTTGGTCGCTTGGTTTCGTCTAATTCGCCGTGTAGGCATCATGATATTGTTGCTAGTGTCTTAATCTCAATTTTTGTGCACAAGATATGTTAGCTACTACTTGATGATAACACACGTATGCTATACATTAGAATAGTTATTCATTCGAACTAATAACGCCAAGAACAGATTCAAATCCGGGGTTGGTTGATACAATATCATCAGGGGATAGAGCTAGATCATACCCCAACTCCATCTGATATGCCAGCATATGTCGAAACTTTTCATTATCAGAACACTTTAAGTTCTTCATGCTAGACTTGATTTGACCTACATCCCCCTTGCTCAATACAAATACTCCTCCGTTCTTATAATCCTTCTCAAGCGAGCTCATTTCTTCACTTGTTGGATCAAACCCAGCGGCAATAACTTGAAGGAGCGATTCAAAATGACCTCTCCTCCTGTTGGTAGCTCTAACAGATTCCTTTGATGGGTAAAGGCGATATAGTTTTGATGAAGGCCGAGCTGCCTTTGATGACTTCAAATGCTCGTCTCCTCGAACAACAAAACCTCTTCCAGCAACCTTACCACTTCTTACAAACACATTACGAACTGTATCAAAGTACAAGTACGCTCCTTCTTTGTCTTTGTTTGCATGATCATAACACTTGAGGAAACAACTTGAATTGGTGATGAGTAAACTATCCCGATCGTTCAAACACTCTAGATCACTCTTCAAGTGGCCGCTTAATGCCATCACCGCAGCAACAACAGGTAGATTGATACGAGCAAACTCCATAGACCAATGAGTACGCTTTGCCTTGCTGCTGATTCTTTGTTTCAAGAATGTTCTGAATCGTTGGCGGAGCATCTTGACTAACACATCCGCCTTCGCCTTCACTTCTTCACTAACTGCCAAGCTAGGATCGACTCTCATTAGCTCATTCTCTATCTTGTGTAAGTTAAACAATCTCACTGCATTAGCCCTCCACATCTGTGATGAGAGTAGTTGCGACGGAAGAAGGTCGTCATTGGTGCTCGCAGTGCTTCTTCCCCATTTTCAGCCTTGATATGACAGGCAGCAAGAAAGTCATCATCAGCATGTCCATGCTGATCATATTGCAATACAAGATCACCAATTAAACCATGAATTTTGTCGTAGTCTTCGATGGTTGGATTGCCTTTACATGTTGAGAACATACCATTGAATGAGGGGAATGTGCGAGATTTAGCATCAAGCATTCCATTTTTGATGAATCCACTCTGTAGCTTGTCGGGTGTACAACATTTTGTCAATATATCGGGCATGACTGAGATGAGGTCAATACAAGCGTGCTCTCTAGTATGAGATAGCTTGAGTCCAAACAACTTATCACTCTTGAATCCTTGGTGTATCTTTCTCTTCATTGGGCATTCCTCAGGAGGTATATCACGGACAGTATGTGTCGGCAATTCACGCTTGATCTCTTTAAAGACGGGGCACTTGTCGGCGGCTTGTTCAACAGCAGATGCTGCAGGATTAAGTTTATTGAATACTATCTTGTGCTCTTCGTATAGATCGAGCTCCTCTAACATTGCCTTCAATTGAGGAATGTCTCCATCACATGATACAACGGCAGTATCCTCAGCGGGTATCTCTGAAAGAGTAGACACGTCCAACTGATCAAACTCAAGACGATTGGCATTTACTCCTATGACATATTGATATGATGTGATGTGTTGTTAAATATGCACATATTGATATGGCAACATTGAATACATGTCAATATACTACTCACCAGGAACAAATACATTCTGCTGATACCACTTGAACTTCTCCTGCTTTGCTCCAGGGGTATCTCTCATGAACAGTACATATCCCGGTGTCTTAATAGCAACATTAGAGCCGCCTCCAATACAAAAGCCGGGTATCTCCACTTCTAGGAAGTCAGTCTCGGGCAATTCTTGTTCGGATAGACCACTGACACAAGCAACAATAGGAAGAGAAGTTCCAGCGCCTGAGAATGCGAAGGTGAATGCCACTCTCAAACCTCTCATTGCATTTCCCTCGTCCATTGTCCATATTGATTCATTACCACTAGCCTTGACCGACTCTTTTGCTACTAGTTCTGATTTGTTATTAATCGATGATGTACCCGCAAATTTGAAAACAGTAGAGTCATCAATAGTCCAAGTATTGTGTCGTTTGACAGGAACAACATTTGTACCACGAGCTTCCCTCACTGCATCATACATTACTCGTGTATCATCGTCTAAGGTCTTGAGCTTATCTCGTATATCTGTATCTTCTTCTGGGACTGTAATGAAATGAGATGAACCTACTAATCCAATAAAACAAGCAAGACGCCGATGTGATCTCTCTGCTACAACACGAGTCTTTGATTTACCTGTTGCCTTGTTAACAATTGATACACCGGCATGATTAGCAATGGTAGTTCGGTAGTTTGATATGGTGGTCCTTCCAAGTGATTCATTAACATTAACGGGTACGCCACCAGACCTTCTAATTAGATCTTTTCTTTCCTCAATAATGGCATCTGATATACTATCTAAACCGTGAGCTTCTCCTCGGTTCCATTTACTAACTAAGTTATCAATTCCATCCGTTGTTAAGGCACGCTTCCGACCGCCACCATTGTGACCGTTACCCTTCCATGCAGTATCTAGAACTAACTCGCCACTTTCAAGCTGAGATAGTAGTCTTTGTAGTGTTCTAGGTGTTGTAGGAGCCCAGTCTAACCTAATCATCTTATTCATCATTAATGCGCGTTCCTTTGAGCCCTTATCTGTTTTCACAAGTATTAATGCTGCCTCTGATTTTGTGTATTCCATCCCATTGGCAGGCTGTGGGATACTAATATCGTCTTCCTCTAGTTGGGGAGTTACTTTTGCAGCCCGTGATTTCTTTTGTCGAGGAGGTGGAGTAGTAGTTGTTGTAGAGGTATCACTTTGCTCTTTGTCTTTCAGAAAGTTGGCAATGAGTTCCATCTCGACAGTGATATTCTTCTTCTTCTTAACTCCAATTGACACTTCTTCCTCTGCTGTCTTCTTCTTCTCTACCTCACATTTCTTATGGTGATCGTAACATCCGGGAAGTGGTGCAACATCTATTGCAGCTTTCTTAAGTAACTCGGCGGCACCCTCATTCAAAGGGATGAGGAGAGATTTAATATTATTGGCCATCTGATTCCGTTGGTTCTTACTAGATGTACCATCTTTTAATACCGATATAACTTTTAATAATATTGAATTGGCATCATCCAATCTTGAGGCAGTATTGTTGAGGTTATTGGTAGCGATGAGTTCTCTATCCAGTTTAGTGAGAACGGGAGTATCATCTCCAATATGCTTTTGAGATTTAGATGATAGTATCGTTTGAAGATGATCAAATCCCCGTTGGACTGCCCTCTCACGGATGACACGAGTACGAGCCGACAATACTACTGATGTCATATTAATATCAATAGTAGTGCACTATATAGTGTGGGATGGGTAGGATGATAGTCGGAGGAGAGATGAGATATTGTTTGATGTGTTTGCAATTGCAAATAAATTATGAGACCATGTAACTGACTCTGTGATTGTAGCCGCGCCCATTTTCATTATATCCGCGCCCATATTTGAATTGAGATTTGCTAATATAGTAATAAACGGCCATATATGGAAGCAACTACCCATTGCTAATTGTGATGTGCATATCCCTGGGAAATTAGACCCGCATTTTTAGTGCGGGTCAAAATATCGCTAAAGGTGCTTATTAGCGAGACCCGCACTAACAGTGCGGGTCAGGTTTTGTACTAGGTCCTACGTGAGAGATACTAATTACGAGACTATAAGCAGCTCATAGCTTCAAAATAAATCTGATTCACCACAATTAACACAAAAAGGACTATTGCCCTATTGCCTTGGTATTGCAAATTGCATGGACGACATTATAGTTATCATCTTGTACCTCCACCTCAACTGAACTAGTAATAATAACTATTGTAGTAATAGATTCATTTGCAATTGCAGTATATCATGCCGCGTAGACAACCACCACCTACCGTTCCTTATATTGCAAAAGGCAAAATAAACAGCGGTCTACCGACTGCTATTGATAAAGCAGTTCCCGACGCATTAAAGGCATGTACAACCGGCTGGAAGGAAGAATCATTAAAGAAGAGGAAGTTTGATGTCTTAACAGAGGACGAGTATATGAATGAACATACTGGACATGGTATATCCGATAGTTATATAAAGGCATCTACTTCAATGGAACGTCACTTATCTCAACACGCTAAAGATATGAATGCCTCTAATACTGTATCTCATCTCATATCTGATACAGTATTTGCAGATATTTGTGCCTACACTAGTCAAGAGTTAGCCCGTCGTAACTTACAACCTGTAGATCCATATGAGTTCAAACGATTCTATGCAACAAAATTATTACGTAGTAGAATTAACTTGTCAACTAAGAAGGGTTGGGAAGTATTTATGAAACCATTGGCACAAACTCACGGTTTTACTTTAATGGAATATGATAGATTTAACAATATTCTAACAAGTGTTCGGGGTTATGATGGGAAATGACAAGAAGAGATGAGAAGAGATAAGTTATGTTAGCAATATATATAATAAATGGTATACACATTATAGTTGGTGCATATATTTATATCTTACCTTAAATAAACATATCCAAATGTAAAGCAGCACGCGTCGCGTATCCCCAGATATCCCGGCTAATATTCTCTCTAATCTGGCATAATCGATTTCCACCCTTAATAAACAATTGCAAAATCACTCAACACCCCTAATAAATAATTGCACAATCATCTAATACCCTTAATACTTAAAGATAATATATTGTTGATGCCCTAATACCAACCACTATTAACCACAACACTAATCTTTCTCTAATAATACAATCGAGACTGAAAATAACAATAAGTGGTGAATGTTGTGCATATGATATTATGACGACTATGATGATATCACGACGATGACAACGATGACGACGGCGTGTGTATATTGTAGTAGTATCATCGCAAATACTATGTCAGAGAGTCCTAGTTACCAGAGGAGACTAGAGTGGACATATCGTTGTAAATTGCAATGATAAGTTGGCGGATTAGAGTGTTAATTGTTCTAATTATTATGCAACTTGATGTTATTGTTTATTGTAGAAAAGAAATGGGTTCATTATTGGTGTTGGCCGCCGGTAAACGGAGGAGGGGCGCCGCCATCGTCATTTATTATTATGCAATTGATGCGCAATTGTTCGTTGTTTGAGTTGTGAGTTGTGAGTGGAATTATAGACCACCGGTCTCGCTTGATCCGCCGCTATAACAATACGCGGACAATCGTGATCTCAATTGGATAGACCTTAATATAATATTTATGATTGCAATATATTAGTCGATGCTACAATGAGGTTTGTTCTTGTGGAGGCGAGGGCCTTTGTAATCCTGAAAATGAAGCAGAAATGAAACTCAAAAATATCGCAAATCGTCGCCGATATAGAAACCCCGTGTTATGTATCGCGATAAAAAATAGACCACTTAGTAGAAAAGCGAGGCCTCTAGTTTTACTGACCCGCATTTTTAGTGCGGGTCAAGCTTTACTTAGTAAAAGCGCCATTTTGTATGTAGACCCGCACTAAAAATGCGGGTCAGTAATTTCCCAGGGATATCTTGTGTTGCATTTTTTAGTTGTTGTAGAAAAGTGTATCTCCTGAATATATATTGATAAATTAACCACACAGCGCCATTCATATCTAACAAGAGGTAGTAGTAGACGTATATCATGGTACAATAACGGCTAAAGAAGCTAGTTATTTGCTCTAATATTGATGCTATCGTGAGCAGTTATTGTCGAGAGAGAGATATTTGATGTGTATTTTTTTCATGACAAGGGAAAACTCTAGTTTGGGGTCGACGACAGAAAAAAGCTGACGACAGAAATTAGCACCACTAGTTAGTAGGTACTTAGTTGCTTTCCATTTCGTATAGGTATAGATAGGATCATCAAACTTATCAAAGGTCCAAATCATCATCCAGATCTTCCTCTTCATCATAATCATCATACTCTGGATCATCATCTTGCAAGTATATTCTAGGTCGTGATGGTGTGGCTGCTGTTGTGCTTGTATCTGAAGAATCTTGTTCTTTGTCGGTTGCACTACTCGAAATCTCCTTCTTACTCTTGGTAACACTGCTTCCCTTCTTCTTCTGGTTATTATCCTCGTCCTCGTCGTGTTCTAGCACCCAATAACAATCATCTCGTGCATCCTTCGTCATAATCATACTGCTACTGTTTGATACTGATTTCATGATATGAAAAGGTTTACAATGCCGTATCAACTTTCCACCTAATCCACCACTTCCACCCCGTCTTACCAAATCCATAACTCCGGACATGACTGATGTAGAGTTGCTATCATTACTAGATGATTCATGTTGATGAACACTACCATTAGCCGCCAGATTGAGATGTACAAATGCATCAGATACATCCTCAATAGAGCGATGTTCCGATGGTTGTAATGATTCATACAATACAGGTACAACAATTGGTGATAGTATTGTGTTGTTCTTCGTTGATTGATTAGAAGTAGAAGAGAGTGCTACCCTACCTAAACTTTTGAGTAATACACAAACTTTATCTACACCGTGTACATTCAATAATGGTGTCATTGATTCAAAAACAATTGGTATTGGCTGTTGTTGTTTGGTTTGTCGTTGACTTTGTTCTTCTAATAATGATCCTCGACGAGATTCAATTGATAATGCAGCATTTCGTATCGCATTAGCTATTGGTTGTAACTTGTTCATTGAACACTTGTGTACAAATGAATCGCATTCATCCTTTCCTTCTATATTATCAGAGTCGTCATCATCATCCCAGCCAAATGGATTAGACGAAAGATCAACACATGCTCCGTGTCTCTTAAACAGTTGTATTGCATTCCTATGCTTTTCAATCGGATGTTGTGTGTTTTCGCCATCATTACCATTATCGCCACTAGCCGCCTGATAACTACTATCAACCAACATTTCATCATCACAAATACCACTGTTTGTTGACATACATTCCATCATATCCAATATAGAACTATTACTACCAATAGTCGATACAAATATCACAGCTCCATTAAATTTATGACATAATTCAATAAATGATTGTTTTACCAAGAATGGACCTGATATACCATATCCACCACTACTACTAATTGAATTATTTTGTTGTTGCTGCTGTTGATGTGAGCGTTTAGATATATTCATGGTTGACATGCCCGATGAAAGTGATGTATATAATGATGTACTGCTTGCTTTATTATTAGAAGATTTGTCAGTAGTAGTATTATTCTGTGCCATTGTAGATGATAATGCATATTGACGTTGAAACTTTGGTGTTATTGAATGTTGTATTAGTATTGTATACCCTCCTTTATTGGTGGTTGTCGTTGATATAATATTGTTGCAACTTGATGATGACACATCAGATGTGTCATTTTTCTTCTTCTTTTCATCCACATTATATGAAGAAGAAGTTACCGCCTGAGGTCGAGTAGCAGATGAAAAAAGTGCCTCCCAGGGATTCAATGATGCAGATCCTTTCGGTTTACCGCCCATACTCTAGCGTGTTAATGTATCTCCTCTTCCAACTATGATGTAGTAAATTTTGCACAATGGCTATTTCGGGGGCCTCGCCCCTCGTTTCAGCCTTGATTGTGGTACATAGACTTTCCGGGGCCGCGCCCAGACCCCCGAGAGCGCAAACCACACAAAATCCAAAGAGATCTTCATTTTTCATCATTGACAACTGACAACTCAACGACGTGGTGCTATTGATAATTAATTACGATAACGGCTCATATTATAATATCAGTATATTAACCACTCTACATATTTTAATTGTAGGGAATAAGGCATAGGCAACAACTGATAGGGTGCAGCTTTTATACTCCATAATATAATACTCAACCCCCCACAAATAAAAAGAGGCTGGTTATTAAAAAAAATCACATACACCAACATTATATACAAATATACATACCGCCACAGAACAATATAATAAACAACAAATATGGATAATCAAAGAGCAATAGATCCACGTAGCAACAGCAACGCATCATCATCAGGATATCCACCACAACAAAGTCCAAACGAACACAACAGATATCCACCACCACCTACTCAATATAATATTACACAAGTACCACAAGATACTAATTCAAATTCAACAACAACACAACCGAGATTTGCAAAACCACCTTCTTTTCCACCTCCTCCAAATCGTGCTCCTCCATCCTCACAAAGCTATTCACAAAATAATTATTCGTCACAAAGTCAATCTCAATATTCACAATCTAATAAGTATGAAAGTGAATGGGATAAACATTTAAATAATCATCCTGCTTCCAATGGTGGCTCTACTACTAATTCAAGAAATGGTGGTGGTGGCGAATATACCACATCGTTAAATTATGACAGAAATAGTAGAGCTCCTACTTATTCTTCTTCCCAAAATGGTGGAAGTAGAGAGTCTAACTATTCTACTACTACTAATTCAAGAAGTGATGGTGGAAGAAGAGAGTCCATGCCACCTCCTCAAAGATCTACCCAGCGAAGTAGATGGGGTGCACCACGAGAAACTACTAGTTATAGCAGCAGCAGAGATAATGGTGGAGCCGGTAGAGGACGGGGTGTGAGTAATAAACCTGCTTGGATGTCTTCTTCTCAGCAGCCATTGGGTAGTCGTCCGGAGACTGCATCATCAAGTGGTGCCTATCCATCCCAAAGTACAAGTAGCAGTCATGGATATCAACCGTCAGCTGCACCGGTTAGCAGCAGCAGTATATCATACCCACCTCAAAGTGTCAGTAGCACAACAGCGTATCCAGATGGACATCCTTCCACTCAAGTTGACAGTGGTCAATATCCACCCCATTCTTCAAGCAGCAGCGGCAGTTATCCAGAACAGCAGCATTCATCATCGTCATATCCTCGAGATTACCATAATCCAGCACCTGTCAAATCCGAACAGCAAGGCTCAACTTCTCAATATCCACCACCACCAGTTCAATCAAGTGGTATCAAATCTGAAAATGTAAAATCCGAAGTAAAAGAAGAATTAGTTGATACCGACAATGAAGAACAACCTGAACAACCAAAGGTAGATGATGCCACCTACACTGCCTCCTTAAATTGGGCTACAGCAGCCAATGCCAAAAACCCAAACATATGTCAAATTATTGAAAAACGTCCAATAGACTTACCAAACGATGTGGAACATATTCAAGATGTCGAGTGGGCTGATTCAGGACCAAGTGAGACACATAATCGTGCCGGTGGGTCATCTTCTAACTTGTCTAATATGGGTGGTGTATTCCAATCGGCAAATTCGGCAATATCCAAGTTAGAAAGAGCATCACGTCCTAAGCCCATCCGTCCTGAGGCATGTTTCTGTGAACCAAACCTTACCACACAAACTATGTGTTGTACAGACACATCCTGTGCATTATTCGCATGTCAAGAGGAGTGTGGTACTAATTGTCCCGCTGGGCCATTATGTGGAAATAAACGTATAACTAAAAAAGAATGGAAACCACTATCGGTTTTTGATGCAGGATTAAAGGGTAGGGGATTAATGGTACAACAATCTTGTCAACCTGGTGATTTTATTGTGGAATATGTTGGTGTGGCAGTTAAGAAACAATATTTGGATGGTTTGTTCTCACGATATAAACATGAAAGAATGTTATATATTATGGCATTGGATGGGAATGTTTATATCGATGCACGACATCGGGGAGGTATTGCACGATATATTAATCATTCATGTGAACCAAATTGTGTTGTACATCGTTGGAAGGTGAAGGGTATTAGTCGAGCGGGTGTATTCGCGTTGAAGGAAATTAAGGAGGGTGAAGAATTAAGTTTTGATTATCAATGGGAACGTAAACGTGGAAGATCATTGACTAAGTGTCATTGTGGATCAGTAAATTGTCGTGGTACAATTGAATCATCTAAAACATCAAATGATGATGATGACGATGAGGAGGAAGAGTTTGAATTGGAAGGTGAATGGATGGAACAACGCGAGGGACAACTTCCAGGGAAGAATATTATGAATCGTACCGTGAAAGTTTATGAACCTGACGATGATTTATGGAATGTTGCCGATGTTGCTCAGTATGATAACACGAATGGGAATAAGCATTTATTAATGTATCATGGTACTGATGCTGTTGAAGAACATTGGGTTGATTTAAGTACACGGAAGTGGATGATATTAGTTGAACCCCAGAAGGAGGGTGCACTTGAGGGTATAGGCGATGGACAAGGCAGTTATGCCATTACCCGTAAGAATGAATATGGTGGAAGTAGGAATAACTCATCACAATCACTACTAATCAATGCTCCTCAGGGTGCATTAGGATCGAATGCCAACACTCCTCGGTCAGATGGTGCTCAATCTCCCATTCCTGGCAATAAGGGACGGAGTTATTTATACATCCAAACACCCGTTAAGGATATTATGGTGGCACGACATACATTATTCAAATGTTCACAGTATTCAAGGGTGCATATTGATACTGACAAGTTAACTGTGCCACATAATTGGGGACTGGGAAAGAATACTTTATCTTTTGGTGAGGGGAAAGATGTATCGGATGAAGAGGAGGCTCAATTCTTATCAAAGGCATATGACAACTCCAAAGATGGAGTGGTTTGGAAGTTGAGCGTAACAGGCAAGGAAGTTGCCAAGGCTGTTGAATGGCTCGAGAAGATTTTGGGAAGGATTAATGCCGATTTGGGTATTGCTGCACCAGACGCTACCTCTGGCCTAACTCCGGCAATCAATGGTAGCATGGCAAGCCTTGCATCAGCGGGAGGTATTGCTGAACCCGAAGACAATCGTCACAGGACAGAGGTGATCATCCCCCGCATCATTGTTGCCGAGACTAAGACGCGGTTCTTCTCGCTCAAGGGGTATTGTTACAATTGTGAAGTGAAACTCACACATTCCGATTCCAAGTCCAAACAATTTGCCAAATTTACAATATTATCTGAAACGGAGAGTGATTTAGAGAAGGCAAGGGAGTATTTGAGTGGTGAGCTGGATAGTATGTGTCGATCTCATAATGCACCAATGACAAAGCTAGGTGTCTACAAGGACTTGGGCTGGATGGGTGGTGAATTGTCCAACACAGATTATCGACACTTGTTTGGTGATCTCAAGAAGAACAATGCCTCATCGTCCTCGGCGGTGTTTGATGCTTTTGAGGACTTACAAGGGTCTGCATTTGCTACTTCTTTTATGAAAACTAATCGTTGTACAATCTTGGTACAATCCGAGGAGGATATGGGACGTTTATCGAACAATCGTTTGATTAATGAGGCTACTCCATATCAGTCTCGAAAGATTTTCTTCAGTACGAGTAATACCTCACGAGTGTCCACTCTTTGGGGATACATGAAGTCCCGACTTGACGACTTACGACGAGGCGTGTACTTTTACCCTTTGGGCTCAGACAGGGTTTATCTGAGTGCACTTATGGCGCCTATACGAAATAATTTAGGGCAAGAAGGAGGGTCCTGGAACTACTTCTTTGAATTTGTTGAACAAACAAGTGGTGCAAAGGTCGGCATAGATCCCATCACAGGCAATACTCACTTACGTGTTGACGGGGGAGACTCATCTGTGGGTGGTGAGGAGGGTGAACGTCAAGTTACTCACAAGATTGATATTGCCATGGAATTAATCCATATCCAGATTGAGTTATTCCGAGATCATCATATTCGTAAACAACGATGGGGATTCGGACGAGATTGGGCTCTTTTGTTGGAATCTGATCAAGGCACCGAGACTAATAGTGACGGAGATGCTGCTTCTACCTCCAAGTCTACAAGTATTGCCGACTCTCTCCGACTATCGGGTACAACTGCCGTTGGATTAGCTTGTCTCGAAATATCTGAAATGATTACAGGTTCTGGTCTCTCTGAGAAGGTTGCCGCTCATGCCTGTACTATATTCTATCGTTACATCAATCTACCCAATACTCCGAAGAACACTGATGGCAGCATTAAGCTTCGTGATATACAATTAGCATCACTCTATATTGCCAACAAGTCTCAAAAGGTTGTCAAGTGGAGACGATTGGATGCAGTACTTGAGCATGCCTACCGTGTCTTTTACCCTGGATCACTGTTCAACCCCAAAAGTGAGGAAGCGAAGAATTGGGAACGTCGTGTCATCAAGGCCGAGAAGATCATGCTAACTGCAATGAATTATGATGTCTTTTGGTCAGGCGTGGATTGGGTTATTAATGCCGTGGTTGGTACCAAGGCGATGGCTGAACCACTTGCCGAGAATGCCATGGGAATAGCACTTTCGGGACATGTGTTGGCCGCTGGTCCATTGCTTTGGCTCAAGTATGGCCCGAAGTATGCCTTTGCAGCAATTTGCGGCCTCCTATCATTTGATATCGAGCCACTCTTCCCCGCATTGAATCTTCAGCCACTTACGGTATCTCATGCGGCCGAACTTATTTACCATTCAAGTCAGTCGTTGTCAGGCGTGAAGAAGAGCTCGGCATTGAAGTCCAAGCATGAAATATTCAGTGATGCCAAGTCATCTAGTATGGGTGCCAACATTCAAAAGATGCAAAATGATTGTGCCACGTATCTGAGTAAACATCAAGGATCGAAGAGTATTGACGACTCTACCTTTGTATCATCTCCCGAATACAAGGGAATTGGAGAAAATTCCAAGCTCCGTCGTGTCTTTCGGGGAGTGCCGAGTTATCAAGTTGAGAGGCAAGTACTGCCGGTACTTGCAAAGATTTGTTTCGAGTCGAAATGTACCATCCGATTCTCAGATGGTATAGTAGAGGGTTCTAATGATATTATTTTGGAAGGGAATTGGAAGTCCTTAGCTATTGCTGAAGAGTTGCTCTGTGAGATTGCGTCGTTATCTCCACCGGTACCATTTCATGAACAACCAGTGACAGCTGCCTATTCAACACTAGCCGATCAAGACACTAAGAAATCGGATAGTGAGGCAATTAAGTCAGTTAAGATCAAGCCGGGGTTGCTCGACATGAAACAAATTGATGGTAAGCATGGGTGGTATGGGACACTGGATTCTACTGCCGAGATGTATGATGCTGGATGGAAAACGTGTGTTGCGGGTAATGCACCACAAGAACACCTCGATACAGCAGGACTGCGATGGTGGGTACCCCATCAATATGGTCCGAGTCTTAGTGGATCACTGTGTGAGATCTTCTCTTCTCCTAAACTGTTCAATGGTGGTTCTATTGACATGAAAGCGTTGGCATTAATGGCGCAATCCTTTGCTGGTGGATACACGAGAATGCAGACATTGTTTCCCGCACTAAGTTCATTCTTGACAGGCCCCGAAGGCGACGAGGCACAGGAAAATGATACGACTGTTCCCCTCTCTTTACAGCGTTGGCCTCCCGAGAAGGTTCAAAACAAGGAGCAAAAAACAGCTGGGGAGGATATAATGCAAATGGGGTACTCGGCGGCGGCACTTCAGGAGATGCAATTATTGCATGAACTTCACTTCTTGATTCCATCTCCTCAAGGTCATCCCAACTTTATTTTACCACTGGCAATTGCTTTGGATACTGATGTTGCTGCAGAAGAGCCGGCAGCCGCCACAACAAGTAGTATCACAGCAAAGGCAGCATCCAACGATATTTTAGCAATGCTTGATAGGAATCAAAGAGCTACTAGTAGTGGGAAGAAACAGTTAGGGGCAGGGTCTCACTTAGTCCTCGAGCCAACACCCATCAATCTTCAAAAGGTTCTTAGTAGATACTCAAGGAAGAACAATGGAGGGACAATCCTCCCATCAGCAGTCTTGGCCAGTTGGTGTCATGACATTTTGTCAGCCATTTCCTTCTGCCACTCAAATCATGTCATATTGCGCAGTCTGTTGCCTGATCAAATACATATTGATCACAGCGGTACTGCCAAGCTTAGTGGTTTATCGAAAGTTATGGTACTGCATGGCAAGGATCGTACGAAAGAGTTTGATCCACTGAAGAAGGTCCGGTCAAAGAAGGGTAAGGATCATAATACAGAGGATGTCGAGCCTTTTGCAGCTCCCGAACTTCTGCTGGGTGGCACTAGACACACCAAGGAAACTGACATGTGGGCTTTTGGAGCACTTCTGGCCAATCTCCTTATTGGTAAGCAACTCTTTCCGGGTAAAGATCGAGTGTCTAAGATGACTCAAGTGTTCAAGATTGTTGGTGTCCCCGATAGAAAGAATTATGACGACGCTAAGAAGTTTCCCTTTTACTCTAATCAAATGTATGTTATTGGAGACGAGGGGAAGAAGAAAAAGTACAACCGAGGTGTGGAGAAGGCGATGCGGCATCTACTCAAGGCATTTGGCAATGAAGCCGAATCGGACTATGCTGGATTGATCAGTCTTATCGATGGCTTGCTTCATCTTGATCCCAAGAAGCGTATGACTGCTGAAAAGGCACTTCGACATCCGTACATGATGAATCATTCTGCTCATCTTGAACGTCGTGAATTCCGTCAAAGTTATGTCAAGGATTGGTTGGACTTGAAGGAGAATGTGTTGACAAAGGGTAAATCACCCAAGTCAACCATCATTGACACACTAGCGCCTGAGAAGAAGCGTCACATCGAGGAACCTCGGCAAGTGATGGAGACTGCACCTCTTGCAAATGAAATGAACTTTAGTGTAGATAGGGAGTCAAAGAGGAAAGCCTTCTTGATGGATGCATCCTCTGGTGCCGATGGTGATGATTTGTACGGCTTTGACGACCTCCTTGGTGGGCCTGCAAAGAAGTCAAGATTTGATATGTAATATGTTCTGTACATTCGAGTATGATAACAAACACGAAGATGACAGAGTGAACAACAAAGGAAAAGATACAATGGTGTATTGTTTCATAATAAAGATTAGCTAAAAGAAATCAAATTATTAAGCAGAGAGTTATTGATTATCATTATCACTTATATGAAATGCAGAGACTGGTGGTGGCGTGGCTCTATTTCCCCAGCTCTTTGATTCGGCCTTGCTTAAGTTGCCGGCCTTTTGCATTACTATACCATCATCTCCATCTGCATCATCTGGTGGACTCTTCAATCCGTGAACAACACAGAATGTTTTCTTTCTCATCTCTATTGCTGATTCGCTCTCTTTTCTTCGACAACATAATCTACTACTCTTCTCTCTACACCAGTATACTTCTCTGCAGACTGGACATCGTACATTGCCTAATACGGCCCAAGGAAGGATGCAATCATAATGGTAGACGTGCTGACATCCTTCTTTGCTCCACGATACCTTTTGCCCAACTTCAAAGGCGTCTAGACAAATGTTGCATGTCATTTCTTCGGCCATGCCTTCCCCTTCTTCTGCCAGTACTAACTCATCTTTATCTGTTACTACTTCGTTGTGCCCGACATCCATTCTTGTTAGATTGCAGTGTGCACATACATGCTGGTTGGTTGATTTAGCCCGATACCTTTCCAAGATATCTTCCTCAGGCGCCACTTTTTCCTTTGTATTCCTCCAACATGGCGGTATGAGATGGCTAAGGCATGACATATGATCTTCTGTATCTTTTTCTTCTTCCTCGGTATTGTTATCTACATCCTCAGATTGACAATGTTCTTCAGATCCATGCGGTAGAACTCTCTTGAAATAGAAGTAAGTTTTAGATATGTGATGTGTTAAGTGTACAACATTTAATAAGATACAGATCAGAAGATAATATAATTTCTCACCTTTGTTATGATACTTCTATCAATATCTCTCTTTGATACCGCCCGATCTTTTTCACAGTCATATACCAAGGCTGCAAAGTATATGAGCAGGGCAATCTATGTAGATAGTAAGATGGGAGAGGTATGTTAGTATGATGTTTTTTGCAAATGCAATAATGATATTGGTGTATCTTAAGCATGAGATATGCACTTACCATGAAGCCAAGCACGGCCCTTACATAAACTGCTGCATCTGGTTTATCATCTCCATCATTAGCATTAGTAGAGTTCCTTGATGGATGTGAGTATGATCCCCAATTTCCATATCGTGAGGAGTCGCCATCACTACCCCACAGATCACGGTCGAATAGACTTAGATCATCGTCAAAATCATAATCATAATACGCATCATTCATCTTCATTCAGTGTTTGTATTCTCTTTATTATGAGACCATCATATATTAGAACTCTGCCCATCACCATATCCTATCAATCAAGAAGTGTGATAAAAGGGCATGCAAGTTTAGTGTTCTCTTACTGATTTGATGTGGTACCAGTACCACCATTCCTTCCTCCCCCAAATCGGAGTTTTCACTATATAAACATGTGAAAACTGATAGCAATAGTGCAATAATCAACATTGATTCAATACTCTCTTGTTGATTGATATAGCAATGAAGATGAAGACACAATCAACTCTATAGTCAAGGTTTTTAACGCTCTTTATTACTAGGATTAGCGGTTGTAGTGCCGGCGGTGGTGGTCTGGATACTTTTATGACTTTTACCATTACCAAAGCTAATAGTGTTGCTTATTTAAATTTTGATTAGCCCTTCTCTACAATTGTAATCACGTATTACTTTCAGATATAAAGACTTCCATCATTAATATTATTAATATATGGACTTAGTACCTCGACAGAGACGAGCAACAAACAATAATATGAATACAGATAATGAGAGAAGATACCACATTGGACAACATAGAGGACCTCGGCATACATCATCCAGAAGTTCATCATCAAACAATAGTAGTAGTAGATTGTATGAACGATATAATGTTAATGTAAACAACAAAACAGCATCATTATCAAGACATCAACAACAACATAGTAAGAGTACAGGACGTCATACTAGAAGAGATTATAATGATGCAAATAGTATAGTTAGTGATGATGGTACAATTATAGATAGAGATAGATTAACACAAAGGTTAAAGCTTGTAGCATTAGCCCTTGTCCTCTATACAATCTACACAAGACTATCAACAACATCTGAAAAAGTAGAAACCATATCAATACGATCAGAATACATAGATCCAATATCAAATGAGCATCAAGAAGAAGTTACAAGTTTGAAACGATTTTCAGATCATTTTGCAAAGAAACAATTGCAACAAGATTTATTAGAGAGTATACAAAAACAAGCAGATGAACAACAACAACAGAATAATAAACTTTCATCATCACTTCGAAAGAAGAAGCGTTGGAATCCATGTTTAAATTCAAAGAGGTATGAATTAGAACGACATGATCATGAAGCACGACATGGTGACGTTTGTCGTGCAAAGGGTGGTGGATTGGGTATTTACGAATGTCCTGAAGGCTGTCATGAAGTTTCAGGACAGGCACCATACTGTGCAAATAGTTTTGGTAGGAATAGTAAATCAACAATTGGTGATAAAGGGCAGGCATGTCGTGTTCGTAATCCTTCAGCTCCGCCTGAATATCGATGTGATGCTGGATCGACATGTATATTGGCAGTGTCTACACCCGGAGAAGAAAATGGTGCTGGAGAATACTATGATGATACATGTGACAACAAATGTCTAGATGGGCGTAAGGGTGAATTGATAGAGTGGGTAGTATCAACTGGCCAATGCACCAATGATTGGGATTGTTCATTAGCAGGTACATGCATAGAAGGAAAGTGTGAATGTGATCCATGGGCAGAGGGAGTTGATTGCTCCTATCTTCGATTTCAACCAGTGGATAAATCAAAACTGGGTTATCTCGACGAAACTCATTCGTCCTGGGGCGGATCAATAGTGCAAAAGAGTAACGGCGAGTATCTCATGTATGTGTCTGAGATTATCTGTAAAGAAGATCCCGATACACGAAAACGATGTGGTTTAAACAATTGGGAAACTCATTCAAGAATTGCTCAAGTGATATCCTCGAGTATCGAAGGTCCATATGAGAGGTGGGAGGCTGAACCGGTACTATTGCCACCAGAACATCACAATCCAAGTGTACATATCTCGCCCAAGACGGGTGATTGGATTCTCTATACAATTTCAGGATCAACTGGTCCAATTGAAAGGATGGTATCAAAAGATGAAGGCAAAACGTGGGGAAATCCCATGACAGTATCTCCGAGGCAGAATCCTGGGCCATATCTGAATGATGATGGATCCACATATCTCTTTTATCGTGGTGATGGTATGGATATAGCCCAGCCAACCTGCTCAGACGAGGGTATTGCAATGCAACATTGTCCCTCTGATAATGAAGTATGTAATGCTCCGAATGACTTGGTAGTTATCAGTCATACTGGAGAAGATCCATCGGTATTTCGAGATCATAGAGGATATTATCACATGCTATTCAATGCTCTGCCCTACAAGTGTGTGCCAAAGTTACAGCAGGGTGGACATGCATGGAGTTTAGACGGCATAAATTGGTCAAATCCAAGAACAGGAGCCTTTGATACTACTATTGAATTCACAGACGGCACAAGTATCACATGTGAGAGAAGAGAACGACCACAGATGGTAATCGGCAAGGATGGTAAGCCACTGGCTTTAGTGAGTGGTGTGACAGGATGCCCAAAGGCTCTTGGTCATGCAGATGTTGCAGGTAATTGGAAGTTCTATAGAGGTGGTGATGATTCTTTCACACTGATACAAAAGATGGGTATATGATAACACTCAAGTAAGTAACACCTCCAAGAAGAGACGGTCAAGGCATAAAAAAGTAGACAAAAGGATACCTTGTATTTGAGTTGAGGTATATATCTTCACCTAAGAATATAGTCCATATAACTCACAAGCTACTTCTAGTCGATTATGGATACAACTATATAAGATAAGATTACACTCTGGTCAAGATAGACTACCTCTAGGTAGCTATGTACTTATGAGGTGTGGGTGCATAGGATACCTTTCTCGTGACGCTTCATCACTTGCGAAACTTCAAACTTTCATAAAAAACGTTTTCATTGATTTTGTTAGTGGAGGTTTATTAGCTAATTTATTAGTGTTGATAACAAAGGAATCAAGTTGGCAGTTGGTGCATGCGGATACAAGAGAAGAAAGTAATACCTACACAGCTAAACAGAATTAAGTACGGCGCCGTCATCTATATTTTAATTAAACAGCCCATCAACAAATTTTACAAACATCAGTTCAAGTCATAACATAAAAATCGTTTTAAACAATGGAAGGTGCACCTAATGAACAACCCCCCTTGGAACCACTACCACCAGTGGTAGAGGCACCACCCGCCGTACCACCACCGGTACAAGAATCAGAAGTATCATCTACTGTCGCTGATGCCGTGGCGAAGGCTTTTTCCGTGGCTGCCTTGCCGCCCAATAATGAAGTTGGTATGTATTTATATTTAATACATGTGATTTGTGTTTTATAATATTATTGGTTGGGGGTTAATTGGTATTATAAGTTGTGGTTAATATAGTGGAGACGTATTTATTGGTGTTGAGAGTTAGTGGGGTGATACTTAAGTTTGTACATGCCTAATTTAATAATTAGGCTATGGCGTTGAGTTATATTTAAAGGGTGGCAGTTTAGTTTATATGTTGGGATTAATTTAATTGTGAGGTGGTATTTTCTGGTGGTGTGGTGGTGGGGGATTTAGAGATATTAGGGTGCCGCTGTTTGTTGGGATGTTATTTATTGTGTTACCCTCATATTTTCATCATCTCACCACTTCCTTGTTACATACCCTCTTTCCTTAACTACTAACCTTACATTATACAGCTGCCACCTGGCCAACAGTTCGTGATAGGGCACCAGAACCAGCGGCACCGGTTGGATTTCGTCGTCCACCCCGTCGTTGGATTAAAGAGGAAGATGATCAGTTATTGGCATTAATTGGTGAACAAATGCAGAATGGTAACACCAAGATTAGTTGGACGGGTGTTGCCGAGCGTATGGAACATCGTACATCCAAACAATGTCGTGAACGTTATACTAATAATCTTGACCCTAGTGTTGGGAGGAAGGGAAATTGGACTTCTGATGAGGATGTTATGATTAGGGATATGCAGCATAGGATTGGGAATAAGTGGACAAAGATTGCTGCTGGTGAGTTGTATTTTAGTTCATATGATGTGTGTGTATCACTCTCCTGATAACCCTGAACTAATTAATCCCTACCCCTTGCATTACATCCTCACAGCTTTACCAGGACGTAGTGATAACGACGTCAAAAATCGTTGGCATGCAATGGCAGCTCAACACAAACCAGGTTACAAACGTAATGGCCGTGCGAGGGAAGATACGAACGTCGCCGGACGGAAGAAGTTTAAACTAACAAGTGGTGGTGTGGAGGTTTATGAATTGCAGGTTGGCAAGCGTAAGCAGGGAGGATTCAGTACTGATAACATAGTCGGTGGAAGTGCAGCCAAGCCATCTCCAGGTGCCAAGTTATCCGAGAGTGATTTGAATGTATGCCAGCAGTTACTCAACCTACAAGGCAAGTTGAAGGGACCTGATGCCGACCGTGAGATTAGCAAGTTATCTCAGGATCAATTGCAATTCTTGGAAGGACAAGTCAAATCACCCATGAAGACGTACCTTACGCAAGGAGAAGGAAATGCCCCCGTTGATCTGTTATCTTTGAGTAAGCTGAATGCAAAAATGTTCGACAGCCAGGAACAGGATATCTTGGCTACGGCTGCTATGGCCGAAGATGATAAGAAGCCAGCAGCAAAGAAGAAGGCAGCTGCTGTGCCTGTAGTGGTCAACAGGGATCTAATCAATCCTGATCCCAGAGCCATGAGTGGTATTGAAAAGGCTGGTCCAAATGACGTCATGACAGGTCGTGGTGGAGGAACGAATCATCATCCCGGCAATATCAAGTTCCGCCGCATCGTTGAAGACTTGAAGCCCACCTACCAAGCTTCCACCCGTTCAAACAAGCCCGTAATTGCCATGAAGATCGTGTCTGATTGGCGTGTATTGAACCCACCCGGTCGATTCCTCGCGATGAATAAAGCGACTGGATTGTGGGATGATATTGGTGATGAAAGTGCCCGCAATAAGTGCTCCCAGGCGCTTCGGGAGAAGCATACTAACAAGTTGTGGTTAAACGAGGATGGAAAGTCTGCTGGATTCAAGCATCAGCAGTATGCTGCTGCCATCGCTGCAAGTGGACAGGGTAATTCAGAGGGTGTTACCACCTCTAATCCTACCACAGCTGCGGCAGCGGCTGCTCAGAGTTATGCCGCAACATTCCGCACGTTTGATTTGGGAGCACCACCACCACCAGAAAATGAAGAGAAAGTATAAGGTGATGTGGCATGTTTGGAAGCACTGTGTTGTACCAAGTTTAGGAGGAGAGAAAGATGTTTGGGGTAGTACCGATGAGCAGTTTGTTTTGATTTTCATATACATGTAGAAGAACGGTGTGTTAAAAGAGTTTAAATGAGATGTTATCACCTGAACTTTATATCCTTATACTTTTATAGAAACAGTGTTCTTCGACGACTGAGGAATAGCCATCAGTGGCATTGCTCGGACAAATTGATAAACACAAGATAACTTCACATGCTCATAATGTACAGGATACCAACGCTTTGGTTCGTGTTGCATTTGATCGTCGAGTTCATTCAAAACTTCCTCTGCACGGCTCAACGGCTCACATGCATGCTCATAGATGTCCTCCGCGTGCTGTAAAGTCTTCCCTGCTTCGTGATGCTCCTTTATTACTTGTGCACTCTGCCCACACTCGGATTGCTCTTTTGTGCCCTCCATACCCCAGTGTGGGGTTTCTGAAATAAAGGTGCATATGGGGCAAGTGTTAGCATGAGCATCATACTTCTCCTCAGCACGTGCATATACCTCCCCCACAAGATCAGATACTTCATTTGCACGTGACCACTCCTCTTCTGCATCTTTCCACTGCTGCTTATTTTGAGCATTAGAAACATCTGCTTCTTTGGCTTTATCCTCATACTCATCAAACCACTTTGTAACATATGGAAGAGCTTTCATATCCCATTCAAACAAAAGACGCATGTCTAAGTCCTGATTATGATAATACAAAATCTTCTTCTTTGCGGTCAGCTTTTTATTGTTGCTATCATTCATTTCCTCTATCAAGAAGTGGACTAGAGCTTCACCACTACCCGGAGTTGGATTGTGACAGCTAGGTAAGTGAATTTGCTTGATTGTATGATTTGATGCATATGTTGCGTCGATACTTGATGTGTTGCACAAGGCAAGGGAAATTGAATGCCATCCTTTGTCAGTGATTTCGTGGCTTTGTATCAAATTCAATTCAATTAATGATATATTCGCCTTTAGACCATTCGCCAAAACAATCGCACACTCATCATCAATATTCCACCTTGCAATATTAAGTGAAGTCAATTTGCATTGAGGGTCTTGTAACATTACTCTAATTGCAGTGCAACATTCCATACCTGCTCCGTTGCAACATAAAGTTAATACATCTATTGAGAGATAATCCTTGAATACCATGAGAAGACTACTCAAAATTTCAGGATTCTCATCTAGGGATATCCGGATCCGAGTTACATCTTTGAAGAGCTGATGAAAGTGCATTTATTCCACTACTTGTGAAGCTGCATTTATCCAATGTAATAAAAGTGTTGTTTTGCAACCACAATTGAGTATCCTCATAGGGACGTAGTCTAGGCACAGTTGCATCTAATAATTGAGATGATACTGACGAACCAGAAATTGTACCCCTAACAATTCTTATTGCACCAATTCCCGCATTACGACGGAAGCCATCACATAATAATTCAGTGCCCTCGTGAACAATAAATTCATCTTGATGTTGAGTGTTGTACCATACCTCTTGCAAATTATTATTGTTTGCAATGTATTCTCCAAGAAGCCTGAATTCATCTACATTAATGGGACGAGATTGAACGGCACCTCTTGACTGATATCGGTAAGGGGCATCTCGTCCTATGCACAATTTAGTTGAATCACCATCAGTATCAGCTAAACTCATATTATTAAAAAATTGAACCCAAATAAGAGGACAGAGATGATATACTGCTGCCAACACCACACTCTAAAATAACTGATAACTAAGGAAGAATGATAGGCTATAAATAAAACTCCTGCAATCTCTCTATGCCGATACGATATTTCTAATCAAACATAATAAAGCTACCCCTGTGTGTGTGTGTTTAAGTAGAAGAAGAGACCAAGCTACCCCTGTGTGTGTGTGTTTAAGTAGAAGAAGAGACCAATCAAGTATCACAAGAGAAAAAGATATAAGTCCCGCCTGGATCCCGTGATACATATCAACTTTATAATTTATAGCAAATATACTGCAATCTTTTATTGCCGTGTGATCGTCTCCTATTACCAACTACTAATAAACATACCCCATGATTAAGCGTATTAATATATCTTTAACCGGATTGTTATGTCTTGTCGGACAATATGAGCATATCTTGTGCACATCAGCGGCACCAACAATAAATGGCACGATATGCCAAACTGAAGACGATCTTGACTATATTTCGTGCAATCTTGAAGATCTAAGTGATGTGGCATTGGCAGAGATTTGTAAAGATGCTAGGAAGATGAACATACTTATTGGAAATAATCCCACAAGCAAAAGTCAACGGCTAAGCGTTACTGATTTGAGTGGCAGAACTCCATATCCACACCATGCTTATGTATCAGATGCTGAACATTGTTTACACATCAAGGAAACGATTCATTTCCATCTCTTGAAGATGACACCAGAATATCAGCTGCAATCAGATGGAATAACATACAATATTCAAAAAAGTGAATTAGATTATTTGGTTGACCAAACTCTGGCATCTGATGATTTAGTGAAACGCGTTAATGCACACGTTGATATGATTCGAATGGCCGAAACTTTACGGTTTGATCCATGGGAATATATTAGTGAACTAGTTTATCAGACCATGGATGATTCTAAATTTTGTCATATTTCTCCTGAAGACGGTTTCCATGAAATCATCCACAATAGGAAAGTCATTCTTTTTTTAATGACCCTAACATTTGAGCATGATGAAGAATTGAAAGTGATGAGGGAAGGGTGGCTTCGTGATTATTTAGTTAAGGGTGGTCATTATGGTGCAATTATATCAACATCAATTTGGTCATATGTAGCTGTTATTCCATCATTGGCTATTGTTTTGTTCTTTCTTTATGTTATCATGCTCACTAGTACGTTCAATTCCACTGAAAATGATAAACAAATGGTACTAAAGAAGCAATCATCGTCAAAGAAGAAGAAAAGGAAGAAGAAGAATTGATGAACAAGATAGATAGATTAGTGTGAGCTGACTGCTGACCAAAGAAGGAGATGAGTCACAATTCATATTACATGTAGAGAAAGTTAGAGGTAAAGAGATATCATACACCTAAACATGTATATACCTTATTACTTTTTATGATTCTATAGTGGAAAGGATTTTACGTGCAGAGGCTAGTCTATCGCTATCTTCTTCCTTCTTCTTGATAGAACTGCTACTTTCTTCGTGTATCCTTTCATCACTTACAGTCATTAGTGGATCGGGCGAGGGTACTACAACAATATCCCGATCACCGCCCTTCTCTAAACGGGCTGCCGTTAGTTCTAACAGCTGCATGGCAAGGCGGTTGCTTGTCTTGACAACTGCACTCCGTCTATCGAAAAGTTTCTGTGCAATAATGGATGATATCTCCACAATTTCAGCACTGGTAAGTTCTGAAATGTCTACATTTGAATCAGCAGACTGGGAGGAAGTTGAGGCTAGTAACTCAATGAGATTCCTTGTAGTTTCGACGGTACGTTCATCAAGCTCATTCACACGTACAATGGGAGACGTTCTAAAGACTCCTAGTGGATCTACCAAGGTACCAAGGACGGTTCTTCCTGTGGGCAACTTGCCACTTCTCTCACGGAGATCGGACCAGGCCGATCTTGTTGAACTTGTGATGATCTTTGCAAGTTGTTCGATGAAGATCTCTTGTAGTGGTGTTTCTTCTTCAGTGGCAAGTAGGTCCAGCACTTGCTCAGCTACATTCTCAACAGTTTCTGCCCTAGTAGAGTCCTTGCCAAGAAGCTCACCTGATGCCGAGGTTGTGTAATCACCAAAGCCTGATACTAGTTGTTCAACTCGGTCATAGTCAATAATACGGTCTTCATTACTCTTGTCAGGTCCAAAGATGAAAGTGGAAAGAGCGCCACCAGTTCTCTCTGACTTGTCAGTCAGTAGACGCTTACTCACATACGGCAGACACTCATTAATGATTGAATACTTGGCATCATTACTCAAACCAATACCCTCCAATACTGAGAAGGACTTGGCAATGTATGCAAAGTAGGGTGGAATCTGGAAGAAGTTACCCTTCTCGGCAGTCAAATCTTGCAAGTCGGCAATAACCTTGTTCACATTGACAGCTGCCGCTCCACCACCTGCAGTCCAAGAGCCGTAAATCTCAGCCAATGTTTCTACAACTCCACTATCCTTAATAACATCGGCGTTACTTTCATTGATGAATCCAAGTAGAAGCAGATCCTTGGGCACTTCGTCATAATCGGCCGAAGTTAGATGCGCCATGTGTTCAATCAATGTGATTTGCAAGTCGGGGTCGAGTCTCGTAACCATTCCCCAATCTAAGATGCATAACTTGCCGTCTGTTGTCCTGAGTAGATTACCTGGATGAGGGTCAC
>Ga0214481_100233_pt1 | contig 29456 bp, 29 predicted proteins | sample M1_20Mar14CPVII9_4_FD_165057 | JGI IMG/M metagenome (GOLD analysis project Ga0214481, IMG submission 165057) | Marine eukaryotic communities from Monterey Bay, California, United States - M1_20Mar14CPVII9sort6BwellG10 | ecosystem: Environmental > Aquatic > Marine > Unclassified | place: USA...
AAAAGAACAACTACAACAACTCTTGAAAGTACGATATAACCGTAGATCTGGATCATATTCACATCGTGGTTATACTATTGGTATTGGCGGTCCAGGTAAGGATATATTACTTGTTTCTCCCCAAACATATCGAATTGTATCTGCAATTGACTAATGACTCACTCCTCTTCTCTCAATATCTCCCCTCACATATTAGTTGGCTCTGGTAAAACAGCATTAACACTAGCACTATGCAATGCATTACGAAACAAAGTACCAATGGGTGTAGTAACAAATGATATATTCACACAGGAGGATGCTGAATTCTTATCACGGAATGATGCCTTATCTAAAAGTCGAATACTACCTGTTGAAACTGGTGGATGTCCACATGCGGCTATTCGTGAAGATGTTAGTGCCAATCTTGGCGCGTTGGAGTTGTTAACACGACGAATTCAAAGAGAAGAAGAAGAGAGTGATACATCATCATCTTCGTCGACTACAACACAGCAACAAGAACCATTACTCTTATGTGAAAGCGGCGGTGACAATTTAGCAGCCAACTTTAGTTCTGAGCTAGCCGATTATACAATCTACGTAATAGATGTTGCCGGTGGTGATAAGGTGCCTCGGAAGGGTGGACCAGGCATTACACAATCGGACTTATTAGTTGTTAATAAGATTGATTTGGCAGAAGCTGTTGGTGCCAGTTTAGATGTGATGGAACGTGATGCTAACAACATGAGAAGGAAGGGACATGGTATTGCTAGTAGTAGAAGTGATAGTAAAGAAGAGTCGGGACCAACTATATTTGCATCTGTAAAGAATGGTGTGGGAGTTGATGATATCATTGGACATATTATGAAAGGATATGATAATGCACATAGATTAGTAGAAAGTGCTAGATAAAGAATAGAGTTGTATAGACTTGTACCTTATCGTATAGATAAGTAGATATCATTGTGCCTATATCTTATAGAGAAGGAGATATCACACATTTGTGCCTTTAAATGAGCATGCCTATTTACATCATGTTAGGTACACTCTCTTACGATAGAAAGATACAACCATCCTAGGTATCCATCAACTTCTGCACACAAATCCTGAATTAAGCTCAATGAGATGTAGTACAAATAAAGTCTTTTACCAAGTATACTCATACCAACAGTATGCGCAGCTGCAGCAAGTGGGTTGCATATAATGCACAGCTTGGCGGGCACGGTTAGGTATATATATAGCAGAAGGGATGTGGGGTGACGGATGGTTGTTGTTGTTTGTTTGGGGGGCCCGTTCAAATTGCATACTCGGGGGTCGAATTGAATGATTATTCAACCCAGCTCGTCGCCACGACGGTCGATGAGAAACCTCACCAACACAAATCGTTCATCTCGCAATTATCCAAGCATGATACACTTCGTCATCACGGGTGTTATTGGTTTCTAATTTGAGAAGATCAAATTGGAAATGTACTGTAAAGAGATTCTTTAAAAGTACAGTCATAAAGTTGAAGAACACGCGTGAGAGGCTATGAACTTCAATGGATATCTATTTTCATGATAAACAGAATCACAGATGTTTGCAATGTTCTGAAGAGGGGATTTTCATGTGCTACTTTGCTTGAAAGTTGATTGGATTCTCTTTCATCTTTGGATTTTATTTGGGTGGATTGAAATATGAGAGTCTGTCTGTCACTCCAAAGCACTATCTTGACTGAAAGGAGTTTCTTGTTTATTTACATGAAAATAGACTCACTACTCAACTCATCTCCTCTTTGTAGAAGATAAGAGTTCAGTAAGTTATTATCATTGTCTATTTCTCTACATACTCAATGAGGAGATGGGGCATGGTTATGGTACATAATTTGGATACTGAGCTGACCAAATATTGGGGTATCCTCCAAGATAAGTAGTAAGCATGAGTATCATAAGCAAGTTGCCTAACCTGACAGATGAAGCACTTCTTACTAGACAGAAATATACACTACAGAGAATAGCAACGCTTCTGTGCAATCGTGTCATCGTCTTGGAGATAGGAAGATACTGGTTTCAATCAAGAAGAACAAGATAGGATAAGCATGTTTAGAATACACTCCAAGAAGTTTCAAGAAGTGTGTCTCTTTATTTTATATATTCATCTTTGTTGCAATAGATATATAAATAACAATATCATTATTTACTCCTTGCTTGATAGAATATCAGAGTCACCACCATCAATAATGGAAACAACCGAACAATTGAACAGTTTACCACAAGCCGTACCTAACTCAGTATTATCACCCGAGTAGTGATGTACCGATGTCTTGGCAAGCATGGCAAGGTATTCAACCTCGGACTTACGTAATGGAGGGCAGTTGGATGCGATTAGTACCATTTTGGACTTGCCAGTACGTAATGCCTTCAAACCGGCCTTGTAACCGAGGATTGCCTTACCCGACTTCATGACGAGCTTAAGACGTGAGTTCATTGACTCGACATTCTTTTTCTGTTGGTTGTATAGAGATGAAATAATATGTAGAATAGAAAGGGTTAGAAATCTAACGTTGCAATCTCAATACTCCGACAATACGCGGCGGCATGAAACGATGTATCGACCGTTATAAAGGGAGACAGTTTTTAGCCGCCTCATCCATGCTACATATCAACTCGATATACCATCAAGCACATGTCATCGCCACTCATTTCTTCTTCGACAACCATCTCGGGCGGGCAGCTACAACAGACAACAAATTGCTGATGCCCCTCCGGTGTCATATAACTTACTGCTTTCTTTCCTGGTGCCATCTTGAATTAAATTAGTAGTAGTAGATGATATTTCGGCTTCTCGACAATTGCTATTTGCTTGCTCCACTAAAATATGAGATGAGGTTGGTTGTTAGAAAATTTACCGGTCTTACTAGGATACCACACCTACAAAACACTCATAAAAACGCTAGCAACAACCCTTCATTTCCTCATCTCCTCCATAATACTACTAATATAAACCATGGCCGAAGAAACAAGAGGAATCTGCGTACGTGACGTACCAGCCAAGGCATTCATCGCCGCCTACGCCGAACATCTCAAGAACTCTGACAAATTCGAATGTCCAATCTGGGCAGACTTAGTCAAAACCTCTGTAGCCAAGGAATTAGCACCCTACGGTGATGATTGGTATTACATCCGTGCTGCCTCCATTGCCCGTAAGGTATACCTCCGACCAGGATTGGGAGTTGGCCAACTACGTAAATGGTACGGTGGTCGCAACTCACCCGGTGTACGCACTGGACATTTCCGCAAGGCCAATGCTGGTATTATCAGAAGTGTTTTGATCCAACTTGAGGGTATGAAGGTTACAGAAAAGTGTGAGAATGGTGGCCGTCAAATGACAAGAGTTGGACAACAAGATTTAGATCGTATTGCTGGTAGTGTCTTTTATGATGCCGAGGAGGATGACGAGTAAACTCGTATGGTCAGAGATCATAATTTTGATGTGGGGTTAGTGTTTAGGTTTTAGCTCTTTAAATACATTAACTCGTATCCTCACCCCCCAACAACTTGGCCATTGCGCCTTAAGCCTTACCCATGGGCGTGTATTCCTTGGCCATTGCGCCTTAAGCCTTACCATATGGGCGTGTATATTTCCTTTCTCTATCTCTTCTCTCCGCATGAATAGTTTAGGGTTTTGGGTGTTTGTTGGATTGTTCTAAGAGCCGTATGAGCCTAGATATATCCTCTGTGCTCGTTGCTTCCCCCTCATGATGGCTATCATCATTCGGACCTCAAAAGCTAGTCGGAAGAGACCATACAGGTAAACATACAACAATCAACTATTTGCAATTATAAGTGTGCATATCTTATGCACATGACACGGACCGATGATCAAAGTAAAGTTAACTCTCTAGTTAGTAAGCTTATAGTATGTACTAGACTTACTTGAGAGTAAATATAAAGTCCCTTTACTAGTCCTCTATAGCAACCTAAATATTACACTATAGTTTACATACACAGACTCACATTACCGAACTTCCTTTTGTCGTATTATCGAACTTCCTTTTGTCGTCCTAGAGCTAGGACCGAGGCAGATGCACATAACACGAATGCTCCAATCAAGATACAAAGATTAGATGTAACTGATGCAGGAGAATCTAATTCGAGTTGTTCCAAAAGTGCTGCAGTATATGTTCCTCTTAGCAGCGCCCAATTGAAACCTTGAAACGAGTACTTGATTGGCGAGATCCACTGCAACCAAACGATCCAATTTTGCATAAATGGAAATGGCACAAAGCCTCCAGAAACTGCTAGGAACACAACTGTGCATGCAGCTCCTACCAAGAAGGTGAGATCTTGAGAGAACATTAGAATAGATGTCAACTATAGAGTTGATGTGTGAGTTTGTTATGACCAGACAACAAGACACAGAAGAAAATAAGCAAACACGACATACCATTGTGATCGCATTTCCACAAGCTCCGGAGACACAGAAGACTGAGAACATGGTGACAAATGATACCAACTTTGACGACGAAGAGGGATTCCAAAGACCAATCATCGGCACAGCAATGGACGTCTCGACCAAGGCACACAAGACCATCACCCACAGCTCAAGTAATATCTGACATAAGGAGTATATCCAAGCTGGGTACAACCCAATTGAGCTCTCAGTTGCAAACAGATTCTTGTCAAAGAAAAACGTTGATATCTGCGCAAAGGGTAAGAGATAGAAAACTTGAGTGATAAAGATACCTGCTCCGAACGAAGCTTTGGCTTGTTCAAATGAGAGTGATTCATCATTCTCGGTCTCGGCAATCTTCCAAAACACAGCCCCAAGGAGTAGAGCAGTCAAACCAAATATCAAGACTCGGGCAAATAAGTTTGTCAGATTCCGAACATAGTGATTGATAAGCTGTCTATTCAATACAGTCTTAAACTGGAGCCAAGTTGATGGCTTCTTTCGGGACTTGATACCTTGAAGTAACTTAACTCCACATGTCTGGACCAGCTCACTCGTTTGGATACTTGTATCTTCATGTTCGTATTTATCCCAATTGGATGCAATATTCAGAATATCATTAGGTAGTAGATATTTCTCAGGCATACTTCTACCGACTCTATTGTAGAAGGACTGGATACTGTCAAGCTTGTCGGAATAGACACACTTGCCCTTTGACAGGAGTATAAGCCGATCAAAGTGCGAGAAGACCTCATAACTTGGTTGATGAATTACAACCACTGCGGCGACATTCATGTTTTTACACATCTTCTTGATCAAATCAATGACTAGCACAGCATTCTCAGAATCGAGACCGCTTGTGATCTCATCAAAGAATAGGAGCGAAGGTCGCATCGCTACAGCGCAAGCCAATGCAAGTCTCTTTCTCTCTCCTCCCGACAATCCTCGTATGACCATGCCCCCTGCTAAAACCCCTCCTATTGGACGCTTTCGTGCCTCATGAGGGATACCCACCAGATCTAATGTCTGCTGTATACGTTTCTTCCGCATCTTATCTCCTCGTTCATCTTTCCCGAGCTTGAGGTTTGCAGAAAAGGCCACCGCTTCTTCGGGTGTTTGATTGGGGAAGAACTGTTCATTCTGTGGTACATATGCAACCACATTTCGTAGTATGTCCTGACAAGAGTTTGATTTGGGTGACATCGTCTCTCCTAGTAATGACATCTCTCCTGTTAGATTGCCTAATGATTTCCTGCCAGAAAGGATATCCATTAGTGTAGATTTTCCTCCACCACTAGGACCCTGTTTATGTGTGAAATATGTGAAATAGAGCGAGACATTAGATGCAATGCATGTTATGTAAGCATATGATATGAGAGGGTGTAAGATACCCAATAAGAAAGATACCCAATAAGAAAGATACCCCTAAGTCTACTCACCATGATTGCAACCAGCTCCTTGTACTCAATCTTTCCCGTGACTTCTGATAGAGTTGTAATGTTATCAATATCCTTCTTCTTTGACGGGTAGGAACAACTGAGATCCTTCCATGATAATAATGCCCTTGTCTCTTCTCCTCCGCTCTCAATATCATCTTCCTCTACACTCTCCATTAAAGATAATGATCCATGTTGTCTAACTATTTCTTCCGATGACGGTCGTCTACCATACACCCACGAGTTACAATTGAGAATACCACAATCTTCTCTTTCTTTTGATTCTTTTTCTGAACTAGTATCACTATCTGTATCAACACCGGGAGTATCTTGATCTTCTTGAGCTTGCTTTGTCTTATTTAAATAGTCAACAAACTTTGCATGACTAGATGTACTGCAACTAGAAGCAAACGATGGTGTTGATATAACACCCATAAAGGCATCATATGTATCATCATTCATATTGATAATGTTGCTTGCTACCTTTTCCTCTAGCTTGTTACTATCCGATATTTTCTTTTCACTATCATCTTCTTTTCGACCATTGCAAACTGTAAGTAATGTATACATTGTAAATATTAACGCTGTCACAATTAAGAAAGTACCAAGAACTAATGGAAATACTTCATCATCGGTAGTGTAATATGTATGTGCACCCGCTATGTTTGCTACTGGTGATTCGAAGTTGTTACTATTAACAGGCAACTTCTGTTCGAGTAATTTCCCATCATCAATTGATATATGAGGGCCGAAGTCTATATCTAGTGGCTGGTCCACTAGACCTAGAGATTCTTCTATATTGTTATCTTGATCATTATTAGCCCATCCCCAATCGGTTGTATCTACATCATTATTTGATTCACTACTATTATTATCATCAAGCATCATACTCATGTTCATTTCTAATTCATTGATGGCATGTCTATCTTCTCTGTCTATATCTTGATACTCAGTAGATGTTGCCTCTTTTAATAGACTTCTCTCATCTGTACCACTAGATTCACTACTTGTATTACATAGATATTGCCCATCATTAAGTTGTGTACAATATTGTTTGAGGAGTGACTGGGGTATGGACGATGGAGCTTTCATTGCTCTATCGGTATTATCCTCTCTATTATCAACTGCTTCTAATAATCTCCGTGCTTTTGACCGTATATCAGCTGCATCTATATCCAACCAATCAGTTGATGGATCTGACCTTGTATCAGCCTCCTCATCTTCTATTGATTGGAGTAATCGATATGCATTTAGACGAATTGCAGTGGTATCCATTTTATCCTTGCTTCTTATCATATTATATCCTCAACAATATATCCTCTTACTGGTAATACCAAGCTTCTACCAAATTATATATACTGTCAACTGATTAATCATTGCAAAGAGCAGCCGCGTGAACTATCCTCAACGCCCATCAATCATACGAGCTTTCGATATTGTCTCATGGTCTTTCGCATGATTTAGCTTGCCATTCGAGTGAGTAGATGGCAAACATAATATGGTGCACGCTATTGCAGCCGCGTAGGCTAATAATAAGCCATCAACTGATAGCATATTATTGCAAACATCATACATCGCAACCAAACACATATCATGTGGCATATCCTTCTTCTCCTAGGCGGTGATTTCGTCTCATCATTTACTCCACCCTCGCTATACCGCCACAACTCTCATCAAATTACTACTGCATCTCATAAACAACGTTCTTTCCAACTAAATTATCTTCAAGAGGATACGATTTCAAATCTAACTGCAAGCGATGATAATAATAGAGATGATCACAAAGCATCGGTTCTTCAAGAGCCATCAATCTTCTCTTGGAATAATACACTTGCAACTGAACAGATTAATGATCTAGAAAATTTCATGACAAACCCATCAACACCATTCCAAGATAGTACTATTGACAATACATGGAATATTCCACACTTGCCTGACATCAATGCAGCTGTAATAGTACCAGGTTTTCTCACGGGTCAACAAGACTTTAAACAATTAGCCACAACACTTACTAACATGGGAATTCCATCGGTAGTAGTTCCCATGCCACGATGGCACTGGTTACCTTGCTTAGGCGGACGAAGCATGACACCTATATTAGAAAGAATTGATCATACAGTACGACATTTAAGTGCAGTATCGGGTAGTCTAAGTGATTATGAAAGAGTAACCACAGAGGAATTGGACATGAAGTTGTCAGAGTATAAAAATCAGAGAAGTCAGAGAGATCTTCAGGATTCAATACCAAACTTTTCATACTCTGCAATAGATTGTTACTCTGACTTCTTTAACAATCCAATGTGGCAAGTTGGGGGACTGGAAGAGCAAACCAATTGGACTCCAAAGGGAGACTATCCAAGTAGCAAAGAGCCACAGGGAAGAGTTGCATTGATCGGTCACTCCGCAGGCGGATGGATCAGCCGAGCATATCTAAGCTCCAGAAAGTATGGAGGGAAAAGATATGAAGGACATAAGTTGGTACACTCTTTAATAACGTTGGGTACTCCTCATGGTAAGCAATGAGTAATATCTGATATGACAAATATGCTAACCTTCCCTTCATACCCCTCAATCATCTCTTCTTCTCCCATCTCTCCTCTAAGGCGATGCACCCGGGCCTGCTTTCCGAGGAGTAAAGTGGGTCAACAGTGAAGTAATGGATGCAAGTAGCAAGGTACGAGCATTAGCAGTTGGTGGTATAGGATATAGAGGAAAAACGAGCGCTACAGCACGTGCATCGTATAGCTTTTGTTCTCCCGAGAAAACTGACGGCAGCGAGCATGACGGGGATGGTATCACTCCAATTCAAAGCGCGCTAGGAATGAAAAAGTTTGTGCCTCACTCAGACACACTAACTTTGAAAGATGTTACTCATTTCTGCTGGGATGAGGTACCTCTTGGCAATATTGTGGCGCCAGAGTTGACAAGCAAAGATCGTCAACCGAGAAATGATAGACTGTGGTACGGTGACGAGTCAGTAGTCCAGAAATGGATAGATGGTTTTAAGTAAAGATTTGTTCGAGACTAGATGTAAGAGGTTTGAAATGTAAACTAGTATATGTATGTGTCTCATAGGAATACTCAGAAATATCATCTACTTGGCTTAGAATGATAGCAATACGACTCTGATACTAGACTTTTACCCAATTCTACATTATTAATAACACAAACGTATATCACCATACCACACAACAATCACAACATACTCTAGCTAGCTCACAAAGACACTCCATCACCTATTCCTTGCTTGATCCTAAGAGTAGAAACCCACCAAACTCGGTAAGATACCCAATGGAACGTCCTCCATTGCATTGAGCAATGTATCGCCTCTTCAGTTCATTACAACGCAAATGATCCTTGACCTGAAGCTCTTCAGGTACAGGCAATTCATTCACGAACATGGAGACATCTGCGATCCCAGACTTGAGCTTCTCCCCCATATCACTACTCTTGGTGGTCATGGTAGCATTCAAGCAACCCAGATCATAATAGTCAAAGCCAATATATGATCCTTTCCCGCACTCCGATACCTTTGCCACAGTATCAATCACAACATCAATATCAAGATAGTCTATTATAAAGATATGTGTGGTATGGAGAGCAAGAGCAAACAATGAGAGGACGGAGGCTTAATCTCTGAGTATACAAAGGGGACAAGCAAACACAAACTTACATGATACACCTTCCCAAACAAACAATGTCGGTAGACTCTTGTTAAAGTCAGATCCATTGCATAAAGTATCCATCCAATCTTGAGTCTCAAAGTCACATTCAACAAACTGAACATTGCTTGAGTCGATCTTTGCATCATATAATACATCCTTCTTACTCCTCTGACTACCCGCAGCATCAATCTCATACAACTTGACCTTTCCGTTATTCTTGAGACTATCAAGTCTGTAACAACGACTGTCATACCCTGCTCCTAAGATGACAACATTGCACTGCTTGTCTTCATTATCCATGGCAAACGTATCAACTACATCGTCCAACCAGCATGCACGAGGCTGAAGCAAGCCAACCTCGACACCAAACTTGAGTACGTTTGATAGGAACAGCTCTGACAACTGTTCAGCGAATACTCGTCCAACTAGATAGAAGTTCAACCTAGACAAGATGCCATAGAATGAAGTGTATAGAACACTTCCAGGGATATTAGGCCCAAGAATAGACAGCTGCTTCATAAAATGTGGAGCAAGAGAGTCTGTACCACCACAATTCTGAAGATAGGTTTGCGACCTAGCAAAGAGTGTCTTAACAGCCATGACACTACCAATATCGTTAGAGATGTTGACATCTTTCTTCTTTGAGTTCTTATTGAACATACTTGGCCAACCCATATACTTTGAGTAGATGATGCCCGGTACTAAAAGCAGTGAAGTGATTACCAATATGTTCAATATGATAAAGAAGGTAATGATGGACAGGGGTCCAAGTACATACTTGTCAACATTAGGTTGGATGACACGAGGGAGTATATTGATTAAGCTAAAATCAATAGCTGTTCGGCTATGACGACGGCTGTTGGCTAGCTTTGCCGTGTAGGAGGAAGAGGATAACGTAGATGACGACGACATGATGATTGATGATTCAATTTTGTGGTTTGTTGTTGATATTGTTATGATGGATTAGGAAGCGGTTGATGTGTTGATGTATGCGAGTGATGGGTCAAGCTGCTTTATTCTCTTATAGTATGTTGATATCTCTACTCACATCTTTTCATACTCAATACTCACACTACTGGCAGTAGGATCCTAAAATTTATGTGAGTGAATACTCTTCTTTTGTTGTTGAGAAGATGTTTCGTATACTCGCCCAACCCCATCATCTGGCGGATCTAACGGAGCAGATGTTGCATCAAGAAGGCGTTAGAATATTTCAACATGATGGAATGGTATCAAATTCATACTAGCCCATAATAATTTACAACACAAAATAACTATCCATTGCAACTATCATTCAAGTATAAAAACACCATAGACAGAACAAACAAATAGAATACTTGAGTCAATAATGTTCAAGCAAAGCACTCTTACTACTTTGTTAGCAATCGTCGTATCTAAAGCAGGATTCTGTTATGGCGACGACTACACTTTATGTAATGATAATCCAACCATTTGCAAACTCGAGACGGGTAAATATAGAGATGGTAACAACCGTAACATGAAGTGGTGGGCATACATTCCACAAGGTGACCTAGCATGTGATTCGGGATGTCCATTATATATTTGGTTAGATGGATCATTCGATTCTAATACACATCAAAGACGAGATGATATTATGCAATATGAAATGCTTCGACGGGGTTTTGTTGCAGTTACTGTTGGATTTGATGATTCATTGTTTCGACCTAGTATGGGTTGTGATAGTACTAGTGGTTTTCTTGGTTCACAAGGTTTGCTTGATAAGGCAAAGGCTATATTTGATGAGGACAATGGCAAGTCTGCGGCGTCTCAGTTGTGTGATATGGATGAAGTTAATTGTGATATGGGTATCGCTACGAATGGATTCTCACAGGGTGCTCAACTTGCTTCATTAGGTAAGTTGCTTTGTTGTTCAACACTTGCACATACACATATGTTCAACGATCAATATTTCATACCTTATTCAGGTGGTAACTTTAATTCTCGAGTTTCTGCAAGTCTCATGTATGGTAATGGCAACTCATCGCCAACGAACGGTGACTTTTCATGTCTTAACAATGTACTACTACCCCGTGAGCGTCGTAGAGCCATCACAGGTTATAATGACGCTATATTTGGAGGAGGTACTTTAGAAGGAGTCCAGAAGGAGAATGCTGCAACAAGTAACTATGATTGTGGACTCGACGAGCTAAACTGCCTTGGAGGTCTGACCAAACTGCCAGAAGTAGAAGATACTTATCTTGGAGGATTTGAGATGATCGAAAACACGGGAGGATACTACCTAATCTCTGCCGAAGAGTATCCCGTAGATGATTACAAGTCTGGAGGCGATGGACGTCTTGATACCTTAACTGCACAGTCCGACCTACCTGGCCACTTCTTCTTTGTACCATTCTTACAAGATTACAATCAGGATGAACGCTTTACAAGTCAAGCTAATTGGACCTGGGGTATGCCACAGAATCTGGACTGGCTTGCAAGGACTGCACAGAAAACTGATGCAGCTAGTGGTATCCAGGAAGTAGCTACTATCCTTACAAGAGCACCCACATACTATCCAACATACTATCCAACTTCCTCTGTATCTGTCGATGAGTTTGCGGAAGAAGAAGTTTGATACATTTATATTTATGTAAACTGAAAACTACTTATGTAAAATAGAGTATTGTCTCAACTACCTTCTACTTTACAACTACTGCAATCTTCTGATCTTCCCCGGATGTTATGCAAACTCAAGGTTTCCACCAAAAGGAATGGGTAACAAGTTACTCGATCCGAGTCCGAACTTTTCCAAACTTTCCAATAGATTATCAACAGATCCTGAATGTGTATAAAAGCGATACCGTAACTCCTTGCCAACGAGCGGCTTTACAAACCTCATGATGATTGATAGGAAGGTAGGAGGATTCATAAAATGCATACCTGCAAACCTTACAGGCAGTATTCCTCTTCCAGCTTGAACAATTTGCTTCGATAAACTTGGTCTCCAATCTGTCATACTATCAAGACAACGAACATAAACTACTACACCTTGTTTCTGTACTGATTCTTTGATTAGAGCTTGATGTACTTGATACCATACTGCACGAAGCAAACTTTCCGATGATATAGTATTATCACCTTCAATATTGAAATCAAATAGTAGGAGTGCTCTGCCATATGGATCAGTTGTATCCTCGGCCAGTTGCAAGTATTTCAATGGTACAGCATTAACCTCGTTTTGCATTGCACCATCTAATGTCATGGGTAAGAATGCCAACTCATCACCGAATACTTCTAGTCTCGTGTTCCAATATTTGGCAAATCTTCGAACTGATTTCTCTACATTGAACACCTCACATCGTAAAAAGATTAACTTGAATGTATCATCACATAAATTTGGACACTTCTCTTTTGCCATTAGATAACCATGCTTCTCATCAACATCAATTGTATCTAGAATAGAGTTGAATCGAGCTAATGACTCGTTGATAAGGGTATCTGTCTCCTTTGGTGTTGGTGATTGTTTGTAGATATTATTAGCATCGATAACATGATGTTTATCATTGTAATCATCGTCGTCATCATCATCTCCTAAAGAAGGTACATATAACTCTATGTTCGGCCTTTGATCTAGGATTACATGGCCATCTTGATCGTCACAACTGATATATGAACCTGAACATATACTGCGCACATAGCATCCTTTGCAGTCAGAAGGAGAAGGTGGCGTACACGGAGTAAGTGGCGGTGTAGGAGGAGTAAGAAGTTGTTTCATCTCGTTATGATTATTATAGACAGTCATAATATATTATACACTCAATTCAATGCTCGAGGTGTAGTAGCGCAACAGCATCTATCTGCCACTTGCATTGGTCCAAATAAATGCCTATCATCTTTCCATCAACTCTTCAAATCACTCAATCACAAAAATGGCACTTGACGGATACCAGAAAATGTCTCAAATCAATACCTTGCCAGCTGTCTCAACGCTAACCAATCAGTATAGTAGTCAAGGTATGTTTATGTACAAAATTATTACTACGTATCCACTCTTCAAACACTTAAATTCACACGCGAATATTCAATATTCACACGCACTCCAAGTTAATCGGTCAGCACACTTCTAAAGCGTACCAAAGAAGTTCCCGTTACGGAACTGTTCAAAATTAGCATATCCTCCCGGAGTATGCTTAGAATACCATCCACTTCTTCCACTACCATAAGACCATCCTTTTTTATATAGTTCCATCAATCAATACTACTACCTAGTAACAACATTGGACCAAGGTTTCAAGTACCATCCGCTTAACTTGGCTCTGCATACTCACATTATCACATAGTATAACAATAATCGATAATTATGACTCTTCTTCCCAATATATTGATAGCTACCATTGCAGTAGTAGGCATACTTATCTTTCAACCTCTTTCAACGTCTCCTCCTTTCCCTTATTGTATCATCATTGAACAATAGAAGTGATCAAGAAAAACGAGCAGCGGCCGGAGATATCTGGCGTATAAAAAACAAAGTTAGATCAGCTCATTTATGCGCAATGCATTATATCATCATATTGTTATTAAAGCCCGGAGAACAATTCATGGTATGGCTGGGTTTATATGTTTGTGTTTAACATTCACTCAGACACTTTGGATGATTGCAAGTGGTGGCAGTTGCCGTGGACCTTCTATGTTTGATAAAGTAGTTGCCCTAGCTATTGTTGGATTGCATATGGGTTTCTTTACGCCGTGGTTTAAAAAGAGAAAGATGGAAAGATTGGGGAAGTATACATACATGCAACATTCGATGGCATCGATCGCAGTTGCTTTTGTAATGACTGCTAACTCAAAATATGCACATGGCAACTTTCTTGCTGGGGAAGTTAGTTTCTTTACTTGGGCATGCACTGTTATTGGTCATTTGTATATCTTCATTGCCATCGGTGCATTTGGTATGTCTATGGTTGTACAAGGCCAGCTTAATTCACCCGTTCCTGGTATTGCAATCACATCATCCATTCCATTTGTCGCTGCCTGTCCTGTTTATGAAGTACTTTTTGGGAAAGAAGCTCTGGCAACATTGTATAACACTCATCGTATCGCAGATCTTGTTTACTTCTTGAATATGTCAGGAGCATTGGTACAACTATCTGCAAACACTATGACTGTACTGGCCTTGATGAAAACCTTCACTATTGAACAGTCGTTGCGTATCAATAACAAGATCTTTTTGTCATATGGTCTAGTTTCTATGGCAATGATAACTGCCGCACTGGGACCCTCGACTTGTCTTGTGTATGTACTCTTGTGTGGACTTGCTATCCCTTTCCACAAGGTTTTCCCAGTGAGAAACTTGAGTAAGAATCGTAAGTAATGTCAGTCCTTTTTGAGTACTGTTTCTTCAGCCACATATTGTATATGTGTAAGAACTTACATCTCTAACACCATGGCTTTTACTCTTATAGAAAAGGAACTCGGATTATTTGTTGGCGAGAATGGGAATAATGATTTCGGTCTGGGTTTAAAAGGAACTAAGCAAGTAAAGATTTAATGGAAGAGAACATATGTATAGTTTTTTTTGTAAATATAGATAGTATCATGTTATAGAAGATACCATGAGTATCTTATGAAACTTATGGCTCCTTGTATATCAATAGCAAAGGATATCCATCGGTTTGCATCCTACAGAAGTTCTCTCTAACTTCTGTGGTGCGTATTCAATGGGGCTGGAGTTGCCACCTATTAAAAGCAAAATGAAAGATTAGATAGAAAGCCAACTACCAAAATAGTTTGCAACTTATAATGTATAAGCTCGGATTGAAAGCGATAATACTATCAAACTGCAATGACTACTCTACTTGGATTACAACTCATCTCCTCCTTCATAATCATCAGATGAAGACTCTTCTTCTTCATCATCTGATGATGACTCTTGTACATAATCATCATCAGCATCAGATGTATCTAAAACAGTCCCATCGTCTTCAGGTCCAACAATCTTCCACCATTGGAACAAGTCAGCTGAATTATTCGCCTTGAACATTGTTGGAGAAAGATGTGGACCAATTGCCGACTTTTCACATGTTACAGCACCTTGACTGTATTGATCTATCTTTCCCGTCAGTTTGCAATTGCCCACATCTATTAGTTGAGATGGAGTTCCCTCGGGATTAGCACGCAGATACCATTCAGGATCATCAACAGGTCTGTAGTGTGTAAACAAATTGATATAGGTGCCACTTTCAAGTGGTGTGTTTCGAGAATGTAAACATTTGGCAGATTCGTAGTAAACAATATCGCCCGGCTCCATTACTACTTCATGTAAACGATCTGCATGGTCGTATACCTCAACAGTCCATGGCTTGACGACGTCTTCTTGTGCAATATTCACAATTAAACTAGCAGCATGAGTGCTTTCTCTGTCAACATGTGTTAACAATCTTGCACCCTTGGTATATTCTCTCATACCATACATATCAGTAATATCCAATTCAACACCCGTCCACGCCTCGACCAATCTCAATAGACGTGTCTGCCATCGTTTCTTAAGATGCCAAGGTATCTGTATAAAGTTAACATCCGTTTCCCAATAGTTCACAAAGACACCCTTATGTCTTCCCCATTCCTCTAATACCTTGTGTGGCGGATTACGATTATTGTAATAATACGAAGATAAACTTGCATACATATCATCAGGTAATCGTCCTTTGTCAAACCCCAGTGGACTAAAGGTACGTTTTACTTTCAAGTGACGTTTCCACTCACTTTCCATAGTTCGTTCAACCTCCTTTACAACACCCGACGGGTGTACATACGGTTGTTTATGATTCTTAATACCAACCACGCCATGACTTTCAACATTTAATACATACATCAATTCATTCTGGGTAGGATCTTCTTCATTTGGTAAACTATCATAGAAGTGGAATGTATGTCCAATAAATGTTGTAATGAAGGATGTTTCACGTTCTCCAACGCCTAAATCTTGATTAAAGAGTGGTTTACCATCATTACCAATCCAATATAATTTAACAATGTTGGTATGATAATTAGTAAATCCATATTCAACTTGACCACATGAATCACTAGTTAGAAATCTTTCAATACTTTGAATTGGTATAATTTCCTCTTCATCATTCTTCGTACCCTTATTCCAATATCGATGTGGTAATGGACGTGCCACCACTGATTTTGGTGTACCCATTTCTAAACATACTGCTGTACAATCATGGAATGTTTGTGCTTCATCATCTTTAGGTACGCCTTTGGTTGTATCTACATTATCTAAATGACCAAATACTGATGAGTATGCCTCGCCGTCTAATTCCATAAAGGTATGTCCCCATTGTCCATCGTGTATGGAAGTTTCTTCATTTATTAATGTAGCACATTTACCCGTGGGGTATGCAAAGATGTGTTTAGCTAATCGATTATCTGAATTATAGGGCAGGTCGGATAGTGATGATATGATTGGTGCTGAAGCAGCTGTGGCGATTGCAGAAACTAACAAAACGGAGATGATTTGCAATGATTTGTTCATGGTACTATTATCTATCTGCGACTGTGTGTGGAGGGAATCGAGACATTAGGTATATTGGTATTGATAAGTGCATAAACTTAAACCCATCAACAAATCAGCCTCCTAAGGTGCACCTTAAATTATCTTTGTTACCACACATATTGTCTTCGGTTTGCAATATAAAAATGCACACATAGAAACGGAAGAGAGTATAACAATTCTTCAATCGACTCACCTGTTTATATCTTGACGTTATTATTAAAGAGAGTGTTGCAAATCGTACATAAACAAACAAATAACATAGATAGCCAAACAAATCAAACATATTAACTTCAGTTTTCATGTTGAAAACCTCTTAAGACGAAGATGAATCCATGGGGGCTTCGGGGGTGCCCGAAATCCTTTATATTCGCATTCAATGGGGCCCCGAAGATTTTTCTTCAAGTAGCCCCCCGTTGAACACGTTTTCTGCTTTGTAGGCATTTTGTTAGTGAAAAGGTGTGTGAGGATCATGGCGGCCGTCGGGCGTATGAGAGGAGATTGAAGGCTATTTATTGGATAATATTGAAGTGATTCAAGCTGTGATATGTGATGCCGAATTGGAGTGGAAATTTAGGTGAAGAAAGACTATAAAAGCCTCTCAATAATTGATATCAATATCTCACCTATTTTTTGCAATGTAAGGGAGGGGACTTTGCAATTCGTTGGGAGCTTGTTGCAATACTTTCCGGGCTGATTATGTATCGAATCTTCATTTGATGGAGTTATATTTCGGCAGAGGATATTTGTGATATCTCATTTTGTTCTTACTAACACATCATATTATGCTCTCTTAATCGCTTAGATTATATCAACATGAAGTCCATCGCCGCCATTACCATCCTTGCTAGTTCTGCTGCTGCATTCGCACCTGCTCCTGTTAGCAAGGTCGAGTCATCACTTAACTATGCCGCTGAACTTGACAATATGATTGGAGTCACACCCGAGACTGGTAATAAGGTGGTAAGTGTTATCTTTTTCATTTGATATAAATCCTTTGGTATATCGATATGTAGCGTATAAGTATGGATATGGTTTATTGGTATATAGATGATGAATCTTCTAGATATGTCAGGGCCTTTTGAGAGCTGCATGTGCTTTTCGAGTTTACTCGTTTCTTTTCACTCTCTAACTTATGATATTCTATACTTCTGTCTCTTCAGTTTGATCCACTTGGCCTTAGTGACTACGTCCCAACCGACTGGGCCCGCAGAGCTGAACTTTCCAATGGACGGTCAGCCATGCTTGCCACCGTAGGATGGTTCGCACCTAAGGTATTTGGTACATTCGACTCACAGGATGTTACCACCACTGACCCAATTGATGCTATTATGCAAGCCGATCCTCAATGGTGGGCTCAATTCATCCTATTATGTGGTGTCTTCGAGAACTGGAAGTACCAAAAAGAGATGGAGGGTAAGTCTTTCCTGGGAGATGCTGACCCAGCCGTAGATTATGCCAATCTTTGGCCAGCAGATGCTAAGGCACAGGAGACATTACGCATCAAGGAACTTAAGAATGGTAGATTGGCCATGATTGGTATTGCTGGACTTGTTTCAAATCACTTCATCCCAGGATCATGCCCTGTTCCTGACTTCTAAGTTTGAAAGTATAAGCAGCAACGACAAATGAAGATATAAGACACAACAAAAACTTTTTCAACAGAGGCTGGTACCGAGTAGCCTCCATCAAACAAACTACAAATTGGGATTCCTGCAGATATGCTAGCATGAGAAGCGCTATGTGAAAATGATTGGATTGATATTAGATCAGTTGATGAAACATGTTAGTTGTATACAATATTATGATGACTTGCAGGCGCTACGTATCCCTACTCATCGTATCCTACGATAAATTAACTTAACTGTATCAAAGTGCTACTCATCGCTGATCTGTTTGTTGTATGTATTCTAGTTCATATCTACTGCAATGGGCGAAACTCCCACTAAACTATTATACCTTTCCTTGCTTCAGAGATATGTCGGTATCCTTTGAGTCGCGGGCTCATCAAGACCAGGGCAGTAGTTCAAATCTTCTCAGCACTATTGATCCGTTCAACCGTGCATGCCTGTGTTCTCACATTGTTCATTGCAATCAACACATAAATCAATCATCACATCTCATTACAAACGGCAAAGCTACGTTGCAAATCAATAATAGTACTACTTACACACAACATGTCAACCATCACACCTGTACCAGTACCCTCATCAGTATCAGCAAAAGAATCAATCAACTTCGATTCATTGACCTTAGTCGAGAAGCCGAACAGTCAACTACGTCTACCATCAACACTCGAAGGTTGTGTAGGCTACTTGACAAGTCTACCACTCCAGGTTCCTAACTCAGATTACAAAGTACCATCGACAATCGCATGTATGTTGAATATCTTGTCTGATTCAGAGGCTGATGCAAGGTTCGAGAAAGCGATACTTTCTATTCCTATTGGGGATGACGACGAGAGGAAGGAAGGCGAGCCGCATGTAGTGTACAAACTTGGTAGTGATATCATGAAAAAGGAGATGAAAAAAGTAGACAAAAGTCATACTAAAGCACCAGGTATTTTGGGATTCGTAACAAAGCCAGGCTGTCTTTCGGTAGGTATATGTTGTGTATGTGTGTTATTTGTGATGTTGCTTTTTTAGTATCTGATCCTCTCAATCCAATCTTTAAACAATAGTTCTATACAAAGAATGGTAAGATATACGCAGTATCAGAAGGGAGATGGTGGTTACTCAGAAGCCTAAAAGCACAATGGTGCAAAGATAATTTGATGAATGTATCTCTCAATTCTGCTACAATTGTAGCCGGTGATGCAAGGATCATACGAGTTGATCAGGGAGAGCTAGGCATGGTTACTAAACACGGAGAAGAGATCTTGTTAGATGTGGGAACTCATGTCTTTAATAGTGGAGCCGTCTCATCGATGCAAAAGATTTCATATCATGAACGTGATTATATCCAGTTTGGAAGTTACAACTACTTGAGGGTGAAAAGAGGATACTTTGCCAAAGTTTGGGTCGTTGTGGTCGACGAAAAGGGGCGAGACAAGCTCGTTCCAAGATTACTTGGTGAGGGGACACACATATGTGACAATTATCTCTTCAAGTACGACGGAATGGTGAAGGTCTCCGAAAAGGTGATTGAACATGGAAGTATTCATCGTATCACTGTACTGAAGGGAATGCTAGCAAAGTGTGTTCAAGAGAGTAAATCTCGTATCCTCGGTGAAGGTGAGCATGTATTGTACTACATATAACATGTATTGACCATCTCTTGTGTTCAACTCATAATATAATATTATGTACACATTAGGCACTCATATCATCGACTCAACCGATTTCGTGTTTAGTGGCTTCGAAGTGAGTACTTGTGTATAGTTTTGTATCATGTGTTTATGATATGTGTGTCGGTATCCTCTCACTCTATACTTCTATAAACATATCATTCAAAAAAAGGATGCTACCAAGAGTCACTATATCATCTTTGGTACCATAACAATTCTTAGAGTTGTGCGGGGTAAGATCGCCTTGGCTTGGAAGGATAATGAACCTTTGTTCATCTCCCAGCCAGGTCTTTATGAGGAAAGTCCGCGTTTATTTTGTTTATCATTGTGATTTGAACACTTAATTTGGTCTCAGTTTGCCTTCATTTGAATGCCTGCACAAACAACTTGTACTAACAAAAGTTATGATCACCTCTCTTTCATCATCATAAACTGTACATCGCGCATCTTCCAGTTTGACTCTCCTGATTTCAGCTTTGACTCGTTCAGGGATGCTGAAGAGCGATTGATACAGCTCGGGGCAAAGAAGATTGTCCATGTACAAACTGGACAGGTTGGGGTTACCTATGACGACGGAGTTCTCAAGATATTAAACAATGGTACTCATGAGGTGAGCAGAAGAAGTGTAGATGTATGTTGCTTTTTCACATACAAATTGCTAACACCATACCTCCCCAGATCAATAGCAGTACACATATCGTTCACCGTTTCTTAAGCACGCAGGAAAAGAGTATTCGTTTGGCAACCTTGTCCGCCAAAGAGCGTGCGGCTCGAAAGTTTATGCTTGGCTCATCAGCTGAACGTTCGACTAAAGGTACTGACAGCACAGCAGCCGAAAGGCTACGAAGCCAGGCCGCTAAGATGGGAGTTCACCAAAGTCTTGACATTGTCTTGGCCGACCCCGATTCTGACCTGACTATATGCGAGACCAAAGATTTGGTCAAGGTTGGTATAAGAGCTGACGTCTTCTACTCCATCAGTGATCCTAAGAAGTGCATTATGAAGGTGAGTCTGATTTGTGTTCTCACTAACAACCTCTAATATACTAAGATGAGTTCTACTTCTTTCTAATATCATTCCATTCAGATTGACACAGACGAGCTTGAAGACTTAGTTCGAGAAACTGCTGTGGCCACGCTAACCAATATCATCCGCTCGACAGCTTTAAACCAAATTGCACAGAGTCAAAATGTCTCGGCCGCTAGTCCTATCGAAGACATCAAAAAGGAAGGCGGCGTGAGTACCGTTGCAAGTATGGTTAATAAATACGATCCTCCTCCCCCAGCCACAGCACCAATGGCAGAGTTCTTTGAAAAGACACACGATGAATTCATGGCCAAGCTCCACGATGATTTCTTATTACGTTATGGCGTTACCATCAGCAACATTCGTATTGAAGCTTTCAAGATTATGGATGACGACCTTGCGGAACAAATCAGTAAGCATGCTTTAACCACAGCTCAGATTGAGAATGAAATGGTAAGTCAGCAGCGAGATGCTGCTCTTTATCAATATACTGTGATGCATTTCATTATTGTTTCTCATATTTGCCTTACTTTTTCTGCCACTTTCTCCACCGTGTTAGGCTAATCTTGAGGGTATGTCGTTGATTTCTACCCAGAAAGAGAAGACTGCCGCTGAAGTTAAGATGATTGCTACTCAGTCTGAAGCTACAGCTCTCAAGACGGCTGCTGACAATGAGAATCAGCGCAAAATTGACGCTTCGAAAGCCATCGCGGAGGCGTTACGGATTGACACTCATGCAAAAGCCGAAGTAAGTTTATATATCTATAATGAGTATCCTCTCTTCTTATCCTAATGACATATCATATCATTCAAACAACAAACACACAGGCTGAAGCAGAGGCTATCCTCTTGAAATCAAGAGCCGAGGCCGAAAGTATCAAGCTAAAGGCAGCTGCCGAAGCAGAGAGAGCCAAGTTAATTGCGGCTACAGAACTAGGGAGACAAGAAGCCCTCCTTTCTATCTATTCAGATATGGTCATTAAATCCAACTCAGGTGTTGAAAAGGTGGTATATCTTGATCCCAGTGTTAATAAAGACTCTCCCTTTGCTCTCTCGTCGATGCAGAATCTTAATAATGATCTTCATTCGCTGTCAAGACTTGGTCTTGCTGCAAATGGTACCAATGGCACAAGCCATCGTAAGTAAGTGATCCCAGGTGAGCCTCAGTAAGGTCTTTAGTGAATTTATGTGGTGATGTAGTTCTACGAAACATTAGCTAGCAAACGTTAAGTGTAAATATCTATATAAATAGCAGATATGGTAGTCTATCAATACCCTTGACTTAGATACTAGTGGTCTCCTAGCCTTGTAGTGCTAAGATACCTAGCCTCCATGGATGTGGTATCCTTGAAGAGTAAAATCTTTTGATTTGCAAAAAAGCATTGTTACCAATCTTCTCTACTCGATATAGCAGCAATACTCCTAGAAGCAGTGACAATGGCGACAGCAATAGCTCGATCATTGATATCAAAATTGCTCTTCCGTGGTACAACGCCATCGAGTCGCAGTAGTGCTATTGGAATTTCAAAAGTATCTTCACCATCAGTATCAATATATCGATACTATTCTCCATCGTCGACTCAATATAAAAAGGCATGGGATCCAACTGAATACAAGTATTGGAATAGAGAAGAGTCAAAACATGGGGAAGCTTCATTTACACTTGATATGTCTCCCGAGAGTATACAGAAAGAAGCTCGTATTGTAGCTCTCGCTAAGGATGACGATCATTGCAGTTCTCCTCTAACTTCTCCTTCTAGCAAACTTCCATTTGGATCCCGGTTATTACATGTTGGTACCGAGCCTGCAGACTTTCCAGATACACTAGTAAATGAGAAACCCAATGTATTATTTGTTTCACCCACTTGTCCACACGCGAGATTGCAATTACCATTATTACTACATAAGTTTCCTAGTATTGAATGGGTTCATGTTCGATCGGCAGGCATTGACTTTCTTGAGAGTGATGAACTGCCAGGGATAGAAAAGAGGGGTATAATAATGACTAATGCAAAGGGACAGTTCTCATCATCATTAGCTGAATATGTAATGGCAGCATGCAGTTACTTCGCTAAAGACTTTGGACGACTAGTATCTCAGAAGAAAGCTAAGATTTGGGATCCATTCGATATCGAAGAGCTCAGAGGAAAGACAATGGGTATTGTCGGCTACGGGGACATTGGTCGATCAACTGCAAAACTTGCATCAGTCTATGGAATGCGAGTAGTCGCATTGAGGAGAATCCAGAGAAATCGGCACATGATCCAATCTGTGATGAAACATATGGCACAAGCAAGCTTGAACTACAGAAGTTAATGTCAATCAGTGACTATGTAGTTTGCTCGGCACCTTCGACTGTGGAAACGAGAGGTATGGTAAATGCTGATGCATTCAAGGCGGCTAAACAAAATCAAGTATTCATAAACCTTGGTAGAGGCCCAGTGATAGATGAAGATGCTTTAGTAAAAAGTCTCAAGAACGGAACTCTTCGAGGTGCGGCATTAGATGTGTTTAGCACTGAACCATTACCTACTGAGCATCCACTATGGGATATTGATAATGTATTGTTATCCCCACATAATATGGACAAAACGTCAACATTCATGAAGGAGGCGACTGAGTTCTTTGTTAATGAACAATTGCCGAGATATATCCTCGGAGATCAACTACTGAATCCAGTAGATGCTAGTCTTGGGTATTAGAAATGAACATAAAGAGTGATAACTTAAGATATATCTGTGTGATTTGTGTTCCCTAAGAAGCCCATTGAAAGTATTTGTCTATTGTTCTTTAAGGTCGCCGCCTTCAATCATTCCTACATCACACTTGTCCTCAAAGAAGCATGAGTGCAACCTTAATACAGCATCATCAATTTGATCTTCTCTTACGATGAAACTGATGTTAACCTTTGATGCACCTTGACTCATCATCTCAACTTGGATACCATGGGCTGAGAATGATCGAAAGACTGTTGCCAATACATCTGAACTTCGTCCTACTCTACATATCAAAGTTAGGATAGCCCTCTTTTGATGTAATTGAACCTCGGCAAAGTTTCTCAAGTCTGCACATAAGCTCTCAACATCATCATCATTTTGTTTCTTATCTAGTGTAACACTGATTGAAACTTCCGACGAGGCAAGAACATCCACAGACACTTTATTCTTCTCAAAGTCGGCAAACACAGCTCCCAAAAAGCCATAAGCACCAAGCATTTGTAATGATGTGATATCCATGAGTGTTACTCCTCGTTTACATGTAATTACTGTAACCAACCGATCTGGATCACCGTCTTCATCAATCACAGACCCCGGTGCCGATGGATTGTATGAGTTCTTAACCCTAACCGGTATGCCAGACTTTAATGATGGTTGCATAGCTATTGGATGTAATACCTGTGCGCCAAAGTAAGCCAATTCTGAAGCCTCCTCATACGAAACTCGAGACACAGGAATGGCAGTCTTGACCAATCTAGGATCAGCAGTTAATATGCCGTCGACATCTTTCCATACCTGAACCTCATCGACTTTTAGAGCAGCACCAATAGCAGTAGCTGTCAAATCACTGCCTCCTCGACCAAGTGTTGTTATTCTACCTTGTGTATTGTGACCTGTCAATTGAAAGATATGAGGTCAAATGTGAGAATGTTGGTGCAAGATAGAGATTGCAACAGATCATCACCACTACTCACCAATAAAGCCAGTCACGACAGCAACAACATTGGGATCAATTCGACTACTAAATCGTTCTCTAATACTATCAATTGACGATGGTAATAACTTGGCATCTCCATAATTATCGTCAGTCATAACTCCCACATCCCATGCATCAAACGCTTGCGCCGGTACACCAATTTGATTCAACCGTGCCGCCATGATACGTACCGAACATCGTTCGCCATAACTAACTAATTGATCTAATGACTTTGGACTTAATTCCTGTATAAGGCGTACACCATTTAACATATCTTGACATTCCTTTAAAAGTTTAGTAACTTCTTTGGTTGTTGTTTCTGGCAGATTAAATTCAGAACAGGTGCCGAGGTGGAGAGTACGGAGTGCTTCAACATCGACACGACCCTCGAGAGCCATTTCACCAGCGGATAGGAGAGAATTGGTAGTTTTACCCATTGCTGAACAGATTACTGTGTGTGTGAATAATGATAAGTGAAGTTAGAGTGTTTGGTTGATGAGTTACAAAGCCAAGAAAGAAGTGCACTTATCATATGCACACAGTATACAAACTCACCAGCTCTAGGTCGAACAGGAATCTCCTCACTCTCACTCCCATCATCATTCGGTGGTGGTCTAATCCGATCCTTAATCAAATGTGCTACCCTATCAACTCTTTCGGCATTGGCTAAACTACTACCACCAAATTTCATAGTCACGTCAATACTTGATATGGGTGCTGTGCTACCAGGTCGGGCCTTGTTAGTATATGATCTGCTAGGGTTTAACTTTGTTTTGTAATCTGATATTATCTCTGATGATTTACTATCATCTTCGGAAGAAGGTGAAGAGTTGGTTTGTTTATCATTGCTTCCTTCTTCTCGTATCATATACAGTGCAGCACTTTTTCTTATATTATTATCATTGCAAATATGACGATGTGGGATGTGAAATGCACTAACTATTGAATTTGATACCACCACTAGAAATACAGACAGACTAGCAACAACCGTGGCGCCATTGATAGGTCGTCTCCAATGTGTCATTGTCATTGTTATGTGGTGTATTGTAATGAAGTGTTATTTAGACAATGGTATAACGAGATATGAAAAAGCGGTAGTTTGTGAGTGTAATGAATCTATACGAATGTATATATACCAGTAATTGTCGTCTCCTCCGTATGGGCGAGTGATAATATCATCATATCCAGTTCTTCGTCATAAGATACCAAAAAAATGATTGGTGAATGACAATGCAAATGGTCAGAGATGATACAAATCGACGTGGGATATCGATATAGAAGACTGCCAAAGCTAAAGAGAATATAGATAAACATAGCTCCTGTATATAGCATACTCGGCTCTTTCATCGAGTGGTAGTGATCCAATCTTTGTATTACAATTCACACATCATTGCAAAAAAGTACACATCTTGTGCACATAATATTATTACACGTCCTACTTATGACAAATAATCAACCAAAGCTAAGACGATATCTTATAGCTCGTCATGGTGAGACAAACTATAATAAAGAACGACGAGTGCAGGGAACTGTAGACGAGCCATGCACACTAACACAAGATGGTATCTCCCAAGTAAAATCATTGGGTGATTACATTGCAAAACGTATATCTGGAGATGTGTTGGATGGAGATGACAAAGCAGATAATGATATTGCTCCACCAATAACACAAACTTGGTGCTCACCACTAACTCGATGCAAACAAACCTATGCTACTATATCAGAAGTTTGTTCAACCTACACAAATGAAAATGAGAGTAGTACTCGTAGTACATTACCAACTCCAACGATACATAACAACTTGCACGAGATAGAACTATGTGACTGGCAGCAGAGATTACGACTAGATATAATAAAGGAAGAACCAAATAATTGGAAAGTTTTCAAAGAATCGCCCAAGTTATTAACATTAAAGAAAGACGGAAAAGAGTTTAGACCAGTCGTTGATTGTTGGGATAGAGGATTAGAGTGTTGGCATACTATACGATCCAAAGCTGCTAGAGATGATGAAGACGGTGCAATCTTTATCATGGCTCATGGTGCTATAGGACAGTGTATGTTATTGCAAGCTTTAGGGCTAAGTATAGACAGCTATGGAAAGAGTCGGAGATATTCGTTTGACAATTGTGAATGCATTGAGGTTGAATGGCTTGATGATGAATGCAATGATAATGAAGAGAAGTACTCTTTTTCGATACGATGGAGAAGAGTTCATCCTGTTCCTGACGAGTGGAAGTCTACACTCTCTTCACAGAAGATGGGATGTCGTCTCTCATCAAGCAGATGATAGTGAGAAGGGACTTACAAATACTCATGTGCGTTGGAACACGCGAACGTAGGCATGGCTGGTCGTGCTCGGAGGCCAAATATCATACACAGAAAGACAACTAAATACTAATACTTCACTAATACGTTCATTTTGTATTTTTTTGCTTAACCACACTTGGTGGGAGGCTTCATCGTCACCCCGTGTATCTTTCTTGACCCATATACTATTATACAAATTCTTCTATCCCATCTTTCGTAATCCCCCATGTCAACCATCTAAATCACTGTTCGACCCATATGCTAACCACTAAACCCTCCCAGCCTATATTACGTCCTCCTACTCACCCCCTTAACACGCTGTCATTCTTTTCTACTCCTTTACTAGCTTCTCTTGTCCTAGAAGCTGTGTCATTATCTCAATGATGGTGTCCATCTTGTCCTCCATTGTGTCTATCTTGTCTTTCATTTCGTCCATTGTCTTCTCCATGTTGTCAACCTTACCTTCAATAGACTGGACTTTACTCTCCATTGACTCAACCTTACTCTCAATGGATTCGACATTACTCTCCACCGACTTGACTTGGCTCTTCATTGACTCAATATTACTCTGCAACAAATCGCCGTGGCTCTTCATATCGTCAAATTTATCATTCACTACTTCCTCAACAGCAAGAAGATTACGCTTAAAAATGTCCTCTTGAGCTGTTTCATCCTCTTGACTTTCGGATTGCTTGGCCTGTTTGGGTTTCTTGGGCGACTTTGCCTTCTTCTTGGGATCAAATACGGGGTCCATGTCTAGCTTCTCCATGATTTTGCTCATGGCCGACATCATACTGATCATAGTCTCGAACATCTTTTCACCTTGACGATTTGGCATCGAATCATTCACCTTAATAACATCTTCAGCAAGCCTGCGACCACTTGAGCTGGAACATCCTTGATAGTAGATGATACACATGCAGCTCTTGTCTCCTACTCGACCTAGTGTCATATCCGCTTGCCCAAGTATCTCTTTAGACGAAGGACCACTCGTATCACGTGTCATGTCAAGCCCATGCAGCTCAACTCTACAGTTGGTATATGGATTAATGTCGTTCACCATGTCCTCGTGACGCTCCTGGAGCTGATCTCTCATTTCAGTATGCTGGTTGATCATGTTGTTAGACATTACTCCTAAAGAATTGTAGACCCTGGAAAGTGAAAAGAAACAACACGAGAAGAATGAGATGCTGTACCTGTAATAGAGCAGAAATAAAAGCGAATATTACTCACCAGTCGTTGTGATTCTTAAGATTATAATAAATTGCTTTCGAATATGCATACCCACTCAACGTTTCCTTAACTCCTGAGTAACGATTCTGATAAATACCATCCAATGTATAGTAAGGAATTTTGGCTATCCAGTAGAGCGACTCAAGTACTTTCTGTTCTGCCTTAACTTTTGCATAGCAGAGAGTCCTTTCAGGGTTTGGTGCTACAATCGGACCAGGGAGGTTTTCAGGAAACATTTCACAGGTCGCAGATGCTTGAGCATTACGAATGCTCATCAATTCTTTAGCATTTTCTTTGGCAATACCAAGACTGAACTTTGAATACTTTATCTCTCTCAATGTGCGATATTCGTCGTCAGTCATTGGATCGGCATAAATCCAATGAACATGTTCTGGAAACTCTTCAAAGAACAGTGGTGGATCGTCAGGATAACTAGATGGAGGGAAAATGAGAGAAAAGGTTGAGGATATGGATTGACAAACAACTATGAGTATGCAAACACAAACGAATAAATAGTCATTCTTCTCACACGATATCATTGTAAGCAACTGTTGTGGTCGTCCTTGGTGGATCTTCTTCTGCCAATGCACTACTGATCAAACTTGCCCGAAGGGTTCGGTATGCGACTATGATGATTCCATCTATTCAGAATGCTGGTACAAACCTGGTACATTTGAAGAATGGGCTGAGGGATTTGTTATTGATGATGCAAGTAATCAAACACAGTGTGAAAATGCTCGAGTATCTTTGGGACTTGAAGCCAATGAATATGATGATGCCTTAGCATGTGAACAGTTTAATGATATCAAGTGCGATCCCGACTCCATGTTTGATGACATTGATGCATTGGCAGAAGAAGATCCACCAAGGACGACCACAACAGTTGC
>Ga0214481_100235_pt1 | contig 29325 bp, 27 predicted proteins | sample M1_20Mar14CPVII9_4_FD_165057 | JGI IMG/M metagenome (GOLD analysis project Ga0214481, IMG submission 165057) | Marine eukaryotic communities from Monterey Bay, California, United States - M1_20Mar14CPVII9sort6BwellG10 | ecosystem: Environmental > Aquatic > Marine > Unclassified | place: USA...
TGTGTGAAAAATCAATTGCACGAGCATATGCACATCTAGAACGACGTAGACGTTTGCAGTTGATATGATATTGTTGCTGGTATTCGATGATTAATTAATATGACCTTTGATATCGTTTTTTGGGTGGTTTGAAGCGGCCTACTCATTGCAATAGTTATATAACGGGCACTACCGCAACAATATTAGTTGTTGATGCGTTAGATCTACGACACCAACGCATACTAGTACTAGTAATAGTGGTCACCATCACCCACTAGCCCATACAATTGATAAAATCAATATTGATATCTGCAACGTATTAGATGTTATGTGGGATTGGAGATACGGTATGATATTCGGTTTAGATTGCAACAAAAAATAGTAGATGAATAGTAATTCAAGCGGCCTACCTCATGTATGAAGGTTGTGGACTAGCTGATACTCAACTACGCGATATCACTAATCGGATATGTATTTGATTGGCGCTTGATGGTAGTATTATACCTCATTGGCTGATATGAGGCTATATCGATGTCGTGCGTTACCTTCTTCAATTTTCGAATTATTCTGATGTTAGATTGACAACTCTACATGGAGCAATATTGGTAGAATAGGTATGATGATGTACAGCAATCATTATTAGATATAGGATAACATATCCTATTGCATATATAGTATGATTTGGCCGTGTGGAGGTGGATTGGATACGATATTGATTGTTGACATAAAAATGCACACATGATATGCACAAAATGTTATGTGCATCATCCTGTGTGTATAAATGATGCGGGAGTGGTTGTAGGAGCATTATTGAGGTACTAGAAGACAGGAAATCGAGTTACAGCCCAACACAGTGGGTGTAGGATTACAATATACTCGTATGATATAAGCAACAACTCAATGCATAGAAAATGCATAAAACGATCACACAACATGCCCCAAACCAATACATATCGCGATAAAATAGATTCTGTACGTTATAAGATACTAAAACTATGAAATCATACCCTAGATACGCATATCATACGTATGTAGAAGCAATACAATGCTAAAATGGTAGAAATATGTGCTCTATCTAGACTTGCATAGAAATCGACGTATCACTGTTCCAATATGGCAAAAGAGTATAGATATCTTCTCTTTATGTATAATACTTGACGATACGATGATATATTGGCTCTCGGCAGCCTCCGGCAGCCTCGTAATGAGCAGCTTAAGTTATCAAGAAGAGTCTACAGAACAGGTTATGAGCTTAATAAACTGTGAGAACAATTTGTCTCACTTTTTTAAAAATATGGAGCACATTTTTAGAGAGAGAGATTTACTAACAAATTTCTACGAGAAAAAGGATACCTATAAAATATAAGTTTACGATTGTGAGACAATTTGTCTCACTTTTTGAGGATACCGCTAATTTTTCTTAGTAAAATCACCTGATTCTTCTCACTATTTAGGGGCCGGAGATGAGATTTGTGTCGTCGAACTCGTAGGCTAGAATTTTGGATCTTTGGATACCGCTTCTCCTGTCTTCAACAAAAGATTTATTAGCACCGGGAGAGTAACATAGAGCTGTTGTCGTCACTGATCTCAAGAATAAGTATGTATTTATATATCTCTTCAATGTTGGGATATGGTATTTCAATGATAGAATATGCTTATCAAGCGTAGAAGATCGATTGTTGATGGAGGTTCACTTTGTGAAGAAGAGAAGAGCTACTTAAGTCCGTAATACACAGGACAAATACTAGAAGAGTTTAGTTGTGTATCTATGTAGATATATTGATATTCAAACTAGGCATCGATTCTATCTTTATGAGTTAAAGATACACCCCTCTATCAACTTAACTATGATCATCCCCCATTTCAATCCGCGTACTATTCTATTGTTCTAATAGCTCTACAATTATATGCCAATCATCTTGTCAAGCGCAGCAGCATCAGCTGCAGCCTTTTGACGTTCCCTTGCTGCCGCTTGTGCAGCCTTGGCAGCTGCCTTCTCTGCCATAATATCTGCTTTGGTCGGCTCCTTCTTTGATGGAGTAGAGTCGGCCGATGATCCGCTTGATGATGATGGACTTTAGAACATAAACAATATGAATGAAAAGAGTATAAGTAAACATACATCAAAACAAACAATGACTTGCATAATTTGCAGATAGCATAACTTTCCCTCCCATACTCAATATCAAATATAACATAATATTATCCTCACCTCATTGTCTTGTACTTATCGTCAAGTAAATCTTTACCACCACTTAAATTCGAATTAATCTCGGCAGCTGCAACATCTTGATATGATGGCAATGAAAAGTCAACAAAGTCTGAATTACTATAACTAACTTGAACACTACTTGATGTCAACATATTATTCGATACGGTGATATCTTTATGTGACAGTGACCCGTAATTATCATATGCAATACTGGATGCTGTACCGATTGTTAATCCAAGTACTAATGTAGCAGCGATACTAGCAACCTTGTTGTGTAGTTGATGTATACTATCTTTCTTTGAGTTGATGTCATCATTGTTGATGGCAAAAAGTGAAGATGTCAAAGATCGACTACTCGTCGGCAGTCCTGAAGAAAACCCAACGACATCGTTTGATATACATTGCAGTGATAATAATATAGCAAAGGACTTCATTGTAGATAATGTTAAGTAGATGTAGAGAAGCAATATGGGATATCGAATGACACGTATTTTATTTCATTTAGGAGAGAAGAGATTGAAAGGATACCGCAACATATCTTTTTCTGAATTCACTTTTCATGTTGTGATAATATCAATAGCTAGTATTACAATAAAGATTATATCAGATCTCTTTTGTTGTGCCGCCAATACATTCATCATTGATAGATTAGGGTTAGGGTTAGGTCGGTTGGAAGTGATTTGGTTACGGCTGTGTTGATATTTACGGCGATCTTCGAGCATCCTTTAGTAGAATTTTACATCACACATCAACATTTGCAAATTGCAATGTCATCTTCCTCTCTATTGGTGGATGTAGGCAAACATGATGAAGCAGATAATAATATCAAGCCGGAGTCTGTTACATCATCAGGATACGATCTGATCAAGAGTGAAGAAACAGACGACGAAGATATGTGCAACGATACATCCAACACATTAAAACAATCCATCAATATCAACATTGAAGAAGCAGCAGTAAAGGTCGAGGTAAAGACCGAAAATGATGTCAGTACTGATGATGAGCGTAGTCCGGAGTATGTTGTGTCATCGATCTCAGGGTATGATCCAGTGAAGAGTGAGGAGACGGACGATGACGAAGAGCTCGGTGAGGATACCAATACATCAAACAATGAACAGCTTTTGTCCATCAAAGTCAAAGAAGAATGTGATGAAGAGACTGATGATAAATACAGTAGCGCAGTAAAACGACGGAAATCATTGGCAAACCCCTCTACTCAATCTAATGCATCTACTGAGGAAAGCAAAGACATTCGATGCACAAGGAAGACGAGACATTGCAGTAAAAGAAAAAGAGCAGATGAGAGCCATATCGTACAAAAGTCTGCTCGTATAGAGTGTTCTGTTCAAGGATGTATCCGCAAAGCAGCTGATACTGGCAATTGTAGTAGACATGGAGGGTATAATCTTTGCAGTCAAGAAGGATGTACCAAACAAGCTAAGAAGGGAGGAGTTTGTATTAGGCATAAAGAGTTTGCAGTTGTTAATAATAATAAAGTAGTGTGTTCAGTTGAGGGGTGTACTGGCAAAGCAGCAGATAATGGTAAGTGTTGGAAACATAAGGGTTATAATTATTGCAATCATGACGGATGTACAAAAGCAGCCCAGGTCGGAGGAGTTTGTATCAAGCATGGAGCTGTACAGAAGATTAAGACTTGTAGTCATGATGGATGTAATAACCGAGTCATCAATAGAGGAGTTTGCATGAGGCATGGTGCAGTTGTGAATACTTGTAGCTATGAAGGATGCACAAATATCGTTCAGAATGGAGGAGTATGTATGAAGCATGGGGCAAAAGTAAAGACTTGTAGCCATGAAGGATGTACAAATCAAGCTATTCGAGGAGGTGTTTGTCAAAGGCATGGTGCAGTAGTAAAGACCTGCAGCCATGAAGGATGTAATAATCAAGTACAGAAAGAGGGAGTTTGTAAAAGACATGGTGCACTAGTGAAGAGATATGCGAAGAAGACTTGCAGACATGAAGGATGCACAAATAAAGTTCAGAAAGGAGGACTTTGTACAAGACATTACAAGCTGTCGAAAGGGGCCAGGGCTTAATGTTGTAGTATGTCCTCAATATGTAGTCAATAGTGGAGTTTGTAAGACACAGGGCAAAGGTTGAAAAGAAGTCTTGCAAATATGATGGTTGTACAAACTGGATGGTAAAAGGAGGTCTCTGTAAAAGACGGATTGGTGAATGTCCCTTAAGTTTAATTTAACAGGTATGAATGACTACTCCCTACTCCTACAACTACTGAATCTCTTCTACTATAACTACTAGTCCTATTACCATTCCTATCACTACTACTAACTGCCCTATTGGCAGTAGTAGCAGTAGTACTCTTCCTTGTTGTACTACTTGTACTTGTAGATGACGATGACTGCCATCGCCAATTGACCTTGGTCCTCCAGAATGAACTATCTGGACGGGGTGTACTTCTACTCTGCCTCTGTCTTGTCGTCTTGTTGTTATCATCATTCTTGGAGGCATCATCTAGTTGTTGCTGACTTTGTAAATTGGATATGACACAGTTTAAGTTGTTGGTCTCTTCACTTGATGACGATGATGATGCAGTACTATCATCAGTATCAGAGGACGAATGAGAATGCTCTCCATCGACATCGATACAACATTTAGTACTACGATTACGATGATGATGTTTATCACAATCACAGCTAGCAAATAGATGTTGATCTTTATACTTTTGTTTAAAGTATCGTATTTGCAACGAACTATAGTACAACTTGGGTATATCTTCCTTATCGGTGCGTGGTCGGGTATGTATCGATGTTATAATTGTATCATCGGGAGGAAAGTGTACTGATGAGGATGATGAGTTTGACGACCGTCGTCTTCTACGACTACTGCTATTGCATGACGAAGAAGACGAAGATGATGATGATGTGCTCATACTTCTTATAAAGTTTATATCATTGGATGGTCCTTGACGTAGTATGGAAGTTGTGGACGATGATGATACTGATATCGACGAGCTGCTCATCGTCATTGTTGTATCGTCGAGCATATTTTTTTATGTTTCTATTGCAATACTCTCTCTGTTATTATTATAATTCCTCCGATAATAATGCTAGGCCACTTCAATCCTATGAGGTCGTTCACGAGTATGGGCTACACTTATGCATTGTTGCATAGCTTCCTCGTGAAATGCATGTAAAAAAAAGTAAGCCCGAAACCTCAAACAGTGACAGTCACATAGAAGGATTCCATGTGAATCACATATAGCGGCCTTATTCACTTTCGAAGGACATTCTTGCTCAAATGACCCTTAAGTTCAAGTGGGTACTCAATTATAAGCCTACTGTATATTCACAAGTATACATTAGCATCACATCGGATAAAAGCATAAAGCGGGAGTTGCAGTACCTCACCGCTTATGAAATCTACTAGGGTATAAACTGTCTTTTTTTAATCCGCCAATGCTAAAATGCATCTATCACGGAGACAATAAACATATCGAGTGGCCCCATAATAAACAGCAGCTCATAATTCATAAAAATGCAAAGATGACGACAAACAATAATCCACTACGAGGATCTCTAACCCGCAATACACCAGCAGGTCAGCAGATACGAAGAATCTCCTTCGATCTTGGTAATAGTTGCAGTTTAGGTGGTGTCAACAACAATTGCAATGGTAACAACAAGGTGCCTCTTCTATCACACAGTACAACAATACAACTATCACCAAGTATGAAAAGGCTCCGTTTAATTGAGATATCTACCGTGATAATACTCGGCTTAATCACTATATTAGTTGTACTGCACAACGGACCACACTCTCATAATAATAATAATGATAACATTGGCAACATTGTCGAGCTATACGAAACAGACAGCTACTTTGCAATACCAGCTATAATAACTGATGAATTCTTCTCTACATCAACTAACGAACCACCACCACCTACTAAACTATACAGTCTACAAAATGCAATAACATCCACACAATTATCAAACATTAATTCCCAAAATGTACACCCCTACCAACCATACGAAAAAGGTACAATCTGCTCTTGTAACATATCAACACTCCGAAAGATTAAAATGATACCATGTGCAATTATCTCACATACAATACGTCCCTCTTCTAAATTGGTGGTTTATCAAATTAGTTATTTAAATGAAAATGATGTTTTAACATATGATAATTTACCATTCTCGAGGGTGCAGAGACGACGACATGTGGAATTGTTAAATTCATATGATAGTATGCCATTGGAGGGTGATATTAGTTAGCTAGCTAGATGGTATTAGGTTGGGTTGGGAGGGGTATGAATAGGAGGTTGGCAGGGAGATGAGCGGGAGCTGGGGAATAGAGAGTAATTGAGCTAGAGGGGCGGCTAGGTAGAGATAGGGATGGATTGAGAAGAGAGATGACGACGTGCATATACATATACAGTTCATATGTTGTAGAGATAGAGAGTTTAGAGTATTGTAGACTAGAGAGAGGTTTTAAATCATAAGTGTAAATTAAACATAAGATGTGATTTAGATTTAGTTTGTGTAGTTGTAGTAACCCCAAGGCTTTATATGTTTTGTATACTTATGAGTATATAGATGAAGGTACGGTATAGGGTCTGGGGCGGAGGCAGGGAAGAGGATGAATAGTGCCGAGGACTAAGGGGACCTTATAATGTTAGATTCTACATGATAGCAGCTCTTTTAGGTGTCTATGACTTCATCCTCCGCCGCCCCTGACACCTGTCGATTCATCTCGAGCCACTAGTACTGGCATATCACGAGCAAATTGGTAAACCGTTGATAACTTTCTATTCTCGATTTGGTTCATATTAACAGCACCCCCCCTTTCTTCGTCGTCCGCAAGAACAGCTTCTTTAGCTCTATCATACCAAGAAATAAGATGGGGTAGTGCCTTTAGATTCCGTTCTCCTTCCAATTCCCATTCATAAAATTCTTCAACATCAAAGTCGGGATAGTGTAGTAGAATCTTCTTTATTGCAACATGACCTTTGTTGGTTCCTTTGTTCAACTCTAGTAAGCTGTTGAGCCGTTTCCAATCTATCAACTGTTGTTGTTCCCAAAGTGCTGTATTCCCAAAGTTAACATTCTCAAGCGTATGATTAGATAAATATAATTGGTTAATACTTGATGTATTGCATACTACTTTCGAGAAGGCACACAAATCCCCATTATTCAAGTTAGGGATTGGATTTCCAGATAGAATCAGTTTCCGTAGACTTCTATTTGTCTGTAAACTTTCAGCAATAGCAATTGCACTGTCACTATCGATGCTATTGTTATGTAGATTGAGATATTGTACATTGCAATTTGGACCCCCAAGCAAGGTGGAAAGTGCAGTACATCCGGTACGTCCAATATCATTAGTACTCAAAGTGATATCTTCTAACGAATAATGCTCACTCATTGCTTCAATAATAGGCAACAAATACTGATCGGATATGCCGCAATCGCAGTATAATAGTTTGATCTTTTTGAGATTAGTACATCTTCTTAGAGTTGTGGCAAGGATCCCACCACAATCGTCTTGCAAGAGAAGATGCTCAATTTGAAGGTAGACGAGGTTGTTATTTTCCTGATAGACATTTAATATCTCATGAATTGCACCATCGGAAGCAATTGGATTTGTTTGATGTGTATAGATGGCAGAGCATCTAATCACCAACTGACTGATGGAAGAGTTCAGTCTTAGACCATCACAAAACTTTCCTATATTGACTTCCTGGCAAAATAATCTGATAAGCGTTGTATTATCCCCAACATATGCACCAAGTTGAGTAAAATCACCTTTTGCAAATTGTCCTGAACTATGATGCCTGTTTATTTTTATCGTGTACCTACATATTTGTAATTCTGTCAATGTAGATCATTCTGTTTAATTCTTTGCAGTGTCTCTTTGCATTTAGGCCGACTAATAAACATAACTTGGTAATTCATCTATGATAAGTTGATGATAGGAGAAAAGGGGAGGTTGAAGGATACCTTTACCGTATCTTTTTTACATCGCCATTATACACTACCGCCGCCAACCGTAGCAAGGACAAGAAGAATGATAATCTAATGGTAATCTACTGGCAGCAAGTGTGTTGCCGAGATTAGACTCTCAATTCAATATGTGAGTTAGCATTAGCATTGAACCCCTGATCAGGGGGAGATTTTAGCAAGAGCCCATTAAAACGTTTGGCGATTGAGTCTTTAACAAAGTAGCTAGCTGCTGCCGCCGCCAACTAACAGCTCTCTACGCCTCTCCTACATACCTAGCCTGTTTATTACATGTAAGTTTTCAGCGACTGTGATATGAGTATATTATAACAATTCTGCTAGCAGTCTCCAACCCGATGAATCATCAAATAGCTGCATAAATGGGCATTTATGGAGAGGCGATGCTAAAGCAGGAGCCCAATAAAACGTTTGGCGATTGAGTCTTTTTGCAGCAAGTCGGATCTCAGCTCAGCAAAAAAATAAGCTGCCGCCGCCAACTATTATTATCACCAAGTAAGGGCAACGACTATCTCAACATCACTGTATTGCAACGATATTATGATGTTCGTATCGTCCACACTGCTGCTCGCCATCGTTGTCATTTGTTTTGTTGGTATACTATGTGATGCAAATAATCAACAGCAAAGTCGTATACTCCAAACAATAACAACACCGGCACCTACACCAGCATCCCTCCGTGATGAGCTATTATACGATCCTGGCTCTTTCTGCAAACCACAACAAATAATCGACGCTAACCCAACATATACATCAACAGCAATAAAATGCGGTAACTATTGCAATCCAACTATAGATAAATGGTACTTTACAGGGTTCATGTTATTAGGCGAAGAGGGTACCATATGTCGATGTTTAGTTGATAGTTCTATTATTAATACAGATTTACAATTAACACCTGATTCGACACCACCACAAGGTGGAGAGGGTTGGGAAGCATATATTGGATACACGGAGAGATCAGAAGTTGATACGCAGACGTCAACTTTCTTTGCATTAAATGTTCGTGTCGACGATCCCTTTAATTACTTTGATGTATATTGCTTTAGACAAACTGAAGAAGTAGATGAAGAAGTAGATGAGCAAGATGAAATAGCTACAGGATCAAAAGATGATGGGAATAATGTTGCTGGAATAACGAACAAAGAAGACGGTGAGGATTGTATAGAACAAAGTCCAATCTTTGGTACAAGCAAGTCATCCAAGAGAAGAAGTAAATCAGGCAAACAGTATTGGAGTATTAAAATGAGTCTCAATGTTGATACTATAATGGATCAATTCAATATGAAGCCAAAGAGTATGAAACAATATTGCAAATCAAGTAAGAGCAGTAAAGTACAGGGAAAGACTGACAAAGTTGTTTATGGTAAATCATACAAGGAGAATGATGATGCCTCTGATCATGCTTTTAGTAATGCATTGCAACGAGCTAGTTTGTTCAATGGAGAAGATAGGAGACTGCAGAATATGATATATGTTACATTATTAGCTTCTATAGTGGCTTGTTGGATAATAATAATGTAAAATGAATGAGGTATACGATATAGAATAGCTGAATCTGATAAAAGTAGACTTTGATATTGTTCAGCTCTCTGACTTACATTATACAGCCACACTCTTCCCATTTGATAGCTTGTAATGTCTAGTACAAAGTCCTCCATGCTTGCTTTGGTTTTTACATCCGTCATAGCTGCAAGTCTTCCTTCTCTTCTTTACAGCTCCATGCTTGATACAAACTCCTTTACTTATGACTCCGTTTGTGCATCCTTCATGCTTGCAAGTCTTTACTACCGCCCCGTGCTTAACACAAACTCCTCTGTTCACCACTATGTTTGTGCATCCTTCATGACTACAATAACTATAACCTTTATGCTTTACAAAACACGTACCACTATCAGCTGCTTTCCGGTTACAACCCTCAAAAGAACATACACGATCATCCTTTTCAATTGCAAACTCTTTATGCCTTATACAAACTCCTCCTCTCACCACTTTGTTCGTACATCCATCATGGCTGCAATGATTGTATCCCTTATGTTTTGCCCCACACGTACCACTATCAGCTGCTTTGCCAGAACACCCCTCAACAGAACACTCCAAGCGAGCAGCCTTTTGAACATATCCATTTCTCTCCCCCTCTTTTCTTTTCCTTTTACCACTATGTCTCCTCTTCTTTGATGTGTGTTGAATGGCTATACTTTCATGGGCATTTGTTCGAGTAGTTCCGGGGTTTGCTAATAAGCGAGGACGCTTCCTTTGTCTTCCTGATGTTTTCGTTTCATTGTCTGTACTATCATCATCAGTGCTTTTATCTTCAATCTTCGTCTCATCACACTCTTCTTTGATGGGCAGAGGATACTGTTGTTCATTTATTACTGCTGCTTCTTTGATGGAAGGATGATGTTTTGATCCGTCGGTATCTTTACCTTTACTAATCTCTTCATTATCAGTCTCCTCGCATTCTTCTTTTGTAGTGACTAGAGCCATTGTGTCTTCTTCACTCATCTTCGTGTCATCGTCAACTGGGCCATTCGTAACCAAATATTGTCTTTCCGATATATTTTCAGTACTTTCTTTACCTATCCTTCTAGCACGCTTTGTTCCATCCACAGTAGAGAATCTAGCCTCTTTATGACTACCAACATAAACCTCCGAGGAAGTAGAATCGTTACTTTGGCCTGCTTTAAGAACGACACCATTACCTCCAACTGAAGGTTTATCATTTCGCATAGCACGGATCATCCGTAATGCATCACACCTGCCAATATCCACAATAAGATCTTCTGTATTGAAACACGTCATTTTACGACAATCTGGACATGCAATCCACTTGATTTTGCATGGGTCTTTATTCTCTTCTACTGCCTTGTTCATCTTAATTTTTATTACACATGAGTAGCATGTCTTTGAAGTATGTGCACATCTAGCTGAATGGATAGGCAAATGAGATGATATACCGTCAGATGGTCGGATAGATGGATCATCATCAAACTCTTCAGTGCATATATTGCAGAGGGATAGTTCTTCCATATTCTTCTTATTTGTTATGTTAATGGGTTGATGATTTGATGATGTGTTGGTATCTTTGCAGACCTCTTCACACTTGATCAGATCATATCCCGATATATAACATCTGGCTTATAGTCTCCGTAGGGCGGCGTAGTATAGGAGGATATATTAGCTCATACCTTGCCCCACAAAGGAGAGGTGACGGTGGTTGGTATCCTTTTTAGTGTTTCAAGGGCTCAATGTTTGAGCAGTAGAAGTGTATATTTGGACAATAGTGATATCTCATTAGCATTGTAGAATCATTGTTATGTTGTAAGTTGCTATCTCTGATGTGCTGTGTGGATCGGTTACTATTATCTTTAGTCTCTATTAGATACTTTCATTCAATTCAATGACAAAAGCATATCTTTATTCTTCACTAACAACTCCCATTAAATTGACATCGTTGTATCAAAACATCTGGAGATATGCTGATTGTAAACATCCTCTATTCACCTCCACCAGACGGTGATGATGCCTCTTCAACATATACCGATAGAGCGGTGGAGTATCTTAACTCGATTAATAAAGAAGTATCTTTGGGATATGTCGGACATCTCAAAGTAAACGACGACAATACCGACGATGATAGAGCGTTGCCTTGGTATATAGAACAAAACAACAGTACAAAAGAAGATAAAGAGATCACAATATTCCTAATATCATGCTCCGCCGATGGATCAGTTAATAGAAATATCAGAAAGATCATGAGGAAGATACCCAAAGATACAGATACAGAATCAAAATCAAATGATAATAAACAACACTTCTATGCAATTGCAGCACTCGGACATGCAAGGTGTGAGAATTCAGCAAATCAAATGGCAGATACTATCTTTGCAACAGCTAGACGGTTTGATAAAGTCATATATAGATGTCTAGTTCGGGTTTGTTTGTTGATACATCTTTAAAATGGAAGAGACTTGGGACTCAGGTTGAGTTAAATGGTCCGGAAGTAGATTTTGACCCTTGGCTGAAGAGTTTGATACAATCAATATAACATCGAGGTAAGTCGAGAGATATAGGAAGAGTAATGAGTATAAGTAAGAAGAAGAGTACATCATCACTTTCTTCCTCGCCTATGATGATATGAGACTAAACTAGATACCATATTCGTATTATCTTAGGCTCTTTGTTTTAAAATCTTTACTTAACCTAGTGTGAAGAATACAAACTCCTCCTTGTCTCCCGACTGGGTTTGGGCATCCCTCACGCTTGCAAGTCAATACGGCACGTTGTTTGGCCTCATGTAGTGTACAAACTCCTCTACTCCTCTTAACTTGATTTGTGCAACCCTCATGTCTACAAGTATACCTCACTACTGCCCCATGTCTCAGGCAAACTCCTCCCTTCTGAACTCTATTGGTACATCCATCTTGGTTACAAAGATTGTATCCCCCATGTTCTATCCTACACCTTCCATTCCCTGCTGCTTTGCGGTTACACCCCTCAATAGAGCATGTCCTATAATCTTTCTTTCTAGCATGCCGTATGCATACTCCTCCTTTCTGAGAATAGTTTGTACATCCATCTTGGCTACAGTAATTCCGCCCCCCATGTTTAGTCTTACACGTGCCACTATCAGCTGCTTTGCGGGTACATCCTTCAACAGAACACTCTATACGGGTAGCCTTTTCGACAGATCTATTACTCTTTTCTACTTCTCTTTTTCTTTTACTGCAATGTCTCTTCTTCTTCCTCGTGTGTTGAATGTCCATACTTTCCTGAGAAGATGAATTAGGTTGATCAAGGGGTTTTACTGGTTCTTGACTAACATATTCATCATCAGTGCTAACATCATCTTCTTCAGTCTTAACCTCGGCCTTCACTTTGATGGGTAGATGATGTTCATTTGATGTGATGTTAGTATACACGAGATCTTCATCATCCGTCTCTTCATTCTTCACCGGATCATCATATCTCGAGGGCGATGATATAACATTTTCCAGTTTATACTGTTCATCATCAGTACTGACATCATCTTCGGTCTTTATCTCGGCCTTTACTGCTTCTTCTTTCATGTTGATGGGTAAATGATTTTCATGTAAATTTGATGTGTTGGTATCGTCGATGTGCATATCTTCATTGTCAGTCTCCTCTTACTCTTAACTGGATCATATCCTGATGATATAACGCATTCTGGTTTGATGTTATTATTTGCTTCACGCTTGCCTACAGCCGCCATTAGGGAGGAAGACATGATTGCAATTTGCAAATGTTGATGTGCGATAGATGTAAAAGTCTACTAAATAATATAAAGGATACTCAAAGATTATGCAACAATTTCATCCCCAAATCGCACCCAATCAATAAAGCATTGGAACCTAATCTATCTCTATCCCTATATACGCCTACTAGAAGAGAGAAATACGTGAAGCTTTGGATTATACTGCTAGCATAGGAAGATTATTAAGGTTTTACTACTCAATCACGACAACTTGTATCTTCTTTTTACCTCCCCTTTTACTTCTCCCCCAAGAAAAGATGGGCTCAATATGTTAAGAAACATTATATGTTTCATAGGTAATAGTACGTCTCCCCTTGTTTCAATGTATTTCAGAGACACGTCAATGAAAATAGCTCTAAAGATGTCTACATCACGTGTGTTATATCTACTCATCCCAGTCTATATCCTGTTCGATAGTGTGAAATGTCTTCTACAAAATCCTCCTTTTACTCTCCTATTTGTACATCCTTCATGGCTACAAGTCTTTACTTTGGCCCCATGCTTAATACAAACTCCTCTACTCTGGACTTGGTTTGTGCATCCTTTATGACTACAAGTCTTTATCAATCTCTTTGCCCCGTGTTTCACGCAAAGTCCTCCCTTCTGTACTTTGTTTGTGCATCCATCATGATTGCAAGTCTTCACTACCGCACCATGCTTCATACAAACTCCTCCTTTCTGAGCTTTGTTTGTGCATCCATCTTGGCTACAGTAATTCCGCCCCCCATGTATTTTCCTACACCTTCCATTCCCTGCTGCTTTACGATCACACCCCTCAACAGAACAAATCCTATGAACAGTCTTTTGCACAGACCTACACTCTTTTTCTTCTCTTTTTCGTTTACCTTTAGGTTGAGTAGTGGAGCTTGCTAATGACCTGGTAGACTTCCGTGGTCTTTTTGTTTCTTTCTCTTCACTACTACCACAATCGTCATCGGTGCTAACAACATCTTCAGTCTTTACCTCAGCCTTTACTTTAATGTTGATGGATTGTTCATTTGATGTGATGTTGGTATCCTCCTCCGTATCTTCGTTATCAGTCTCTTCACTCTTGATCGGATCATACCCTGCTGAAGATATAACATTCTCCGGATTATACTGTTCATCATCAGTACTGACATCATCTTCGGTCTTTATCTCGGCCTTTACTGCTTCTTCTTTTATGTTGATGGGTAAATGATTTTCATGTAAATTTGATGTGTTGGTATCGTCGATGTACATATCTTCATCGTCTGTCTCCTCGCTCTTGATCGGATCGTATTCTGACGATATAACACATTCTGGCTTGATATAAGCATCTGCTTCATCACGCTTGCCTACAGCCGCCATTGGGGAGGAAGACATGATTGCAATTTGCAAATGTTGATGTGTGATGATGTAAAAATTCTACTAAAGGATACTCTAAGATTGCAACAAAGTTTATACCAAATCGCACCCAATCAATACTGCGTTGAAACTTGATCTATATACTCTATCTATATACTCTATCTATATACTACTAGAAGAGAAGAACACCTAGAAGCTTGATGATAAGCGATAGGTATTCCTAGAGCTAGCAATCAATTTACTGAAAAATTTGGGCTCGGTATCTTATTTGTTCTTCCCCTGCCTTACTCCCCAAATATCAATATATGTTTAGAAATGAGACATATAATGCTATTGCTTGGAAAATGAACACTTATTAGCATCAGTTATATGATGGGTAGTCTCTGAACTGGGTGGTGGTACGGATAATCGATTATAGTCTCTGCTTTGTCCCCTAATCTCTCTTCTAAAAAAATGACAATTGACAAGGCTGGTTCAGCTGATGATGTTGATATAGTTATTGCAATCGATAATGACGACGAAACTACTACAGCAAACAATAACAACAATGAAATGACAAATGATATTACTATTGAAACAGAGGCTGATACCTCCGTTGCTGCCGCCGCTGCTGCCGCCGATAATACTGAAGAGATAATATCCGATGATATCAAAATAGAGTTGGACGAAGAAGCTCCTCCTTTGCCACAATCTCCAGTCGTTGTAGAGCAAGAACAACAACAATCTTCACCCCTACCAGATCTTCCTTGGTGGAAGAAGACGAAGAACATTATGTTTGATCCACGTGTTCTCCTCTTCATTATTATCATTTCAATAATAATATTATTTGCCTGTCGAGGACGAGTGGGCGATGGGGTATTGGCCGCATTGATATTCATTCCTTTTTACATTCTTATTTGGGTTGCTATATTTGTACTAATTTGCGGTTGTGCAAATCGGGATCAATCTTCTTTCTACGACAATCATTTCGGCCGATCTTCTGCCCCAAATACAAGCCAAACAAATCAACACATGATAGAATTCCCATCCCCTCTTGAGGAGTCATAATAGATGTGGTAATGCCCGGTTGAGTGGAGCAGGAGTATTTGTATTAGTATGCTCTCAATGTTGTCAATAACGAAAAGCCAAAGAGTAGCTTGAGAGATTGATACAAGTAGTAGCAGATTTAGGTTGGTAAAGAAACTCATATATCAAGAGGAAGAAGCAAACCTTGGTTCTAGTTTACATCTAATCCGAAATCAGATGATATCAAACTCATTACCCTATAAACAACTTAATTCTTATTCAGTAATTTGAGCTGCTTTTTCCGATATGCTTCGAAGCTTTCTACTTGTGTAACTTTACCATCATTCACTACCCATGCCTCGTTTGCAACTTCATTAACAAAGTACTGGTCATGTGATACACAGATTACCGCACCTTTGAAAGTTTTAACACTCTCCGCCAGTGCTGCTACACTTTCTAAATCAAGATTATTTGTCTGAGTGATGAGAGGTGCAAAAAGAGACATATCATATGTCATTTTAGGATGAGTAAGAGTATGAAGCATCAACACTTATCAAGCAAAGCAAACTTATCAAACAAACAAATACTTACAGGCTCATCCAATACAAGTACATGCGGTTTGGCATAAGATACGGCTGCTAAAGCTACTCTACTACGCTGTCCGCCAGATAAGGCTGATGCTGGTGTGTTTTGCAGGTCCTTAATACTGGCATTCTTATTCCCCGTACTACTACCAGATGTTACACCACAACTTGACAAGTGACCTCTCAGCTTTTGCATATGATCATATGAGCCGTCCCCAGGAAACTTGGTCTTGAGAAACTCCAACGGTGTGAGTGTGAGATCGATTTGATCAGCATGATGTTGGTTGACTAAGGCATATCGAGCATGAGGAGATCTTCTCACATCTCCCTCACATGGCTGTAGTTCTCCCATAATCAACTTAACAAGAGTCTGTAATGATATATGATAGTGCATAGTTGGTTGAGGAAGGAGATATAAAGAATCACAAATCTGACAAACTGATCATATCATATGTCACTTACCGTCTTGCCATTACCGTTTTCACCCAATAAAACTATTCTAGACTTGGATGTAATACCAAACTCACAATTTGAGAAGAGCCGCTTTGGTTTTGCACCATATCCGAAACCTACATTCAAACACTGGACAACATATCCATCCAATTCCCCTCCCGATGATATCTTGATTGGAAGTTCCACATCTTCTTGAAGCGCGGCTAATTCCTCGGCATGTTCGGCATGAGCAATCTCTAACTTATCAGCTTGTTTAGCTTTCATACCCATCTTGTTAATCTGCGATGAACTTCCACCATACTTGAACCCATGCCCTGCATATTCCCGAAGTCTATCAATTTCATCTTGTTTAGCCTTTTGTTCCTTGTAGAAGAGTGCTTGTTGTTCTGTCCTTCGTTTATGCCAGATAGAATAGTTGCCCTTAGCCTGTGTTAATCGTTTGGCAGCCCCTGAGATATGCAAGCAATCTGTGCATACTTCGTCCATGAAATGGCGGTCATGGGAAACTATAACAACGATACGGTCCTTCCATGTATCACTTGTACTTAGTTCTCGTGCCAACCACATGACAGCCAATATGCTTAAATGGTTTGTAGGCTCATCCAACAACACTGCCATTCATAAGGAGAGGAGAAAGTGAGTGTTAGTTCTTGTACATTAGATGAACAAAGTAACAACAAAAAAACTCCCTACTTACACATGTCTGGTTTGGCAAAGATGGCTGCGGCCAACATCGTCCTCACTCTCCACCCTCCAGATAACTCAGCCAATGGTCTATTCCTCAACTCTTCACTGAATCCAAGGTTGATTAGCAGATCCTCTGCTCGTCTAGGTGCTGAATCACTATTAATCTCCGACAAATGAGTTAATACCTCAGCATGACGGATAGATCCCTTCTCATCCAGTGTCCCATCGGCCGCCTTACCCTCCAATATTGCCAATTCATCACAAAGTAAAGTCCGTTCAATGTCAGCCGCAACTACCAATTCGATCGGTGTTTTAATCCTTTCCTCTTCTGTTAACTTAACTTCTTGTGATACATAATGCACTGATACATTCGAGGGTACATCACCTACCCGACGAGCAGCGAATGCACGTAACATTGTACTCTTACCCATACCATTCCTGCCAATTAATCCATATCGTTTACCATAAACTAATCTACATGCTGCATCTTCTAACAATGGTTGACCACCACCTGGATTGTTTGAAAATAGTAAAGGGATATATGAAGAAGGAGAGAGATGATAGAAACTTCTGTTAGTACATGTGGTTAGTGGTTGTAAAGGCAGTCAAATAACAGCACGTAAAGTTCAAATGAAGCACTCAAATCACCGAGACTTCATGCTCAACACCTGAGTCCGTTTAACAAAACAATACAAACGCGAACTTTCCTGGATTGGCTAGTGTAAAGTTTGTAGCATCAATGGCACCACGATATGCACCATTCTTCCATCTACTTTTGACTGCATTTATACGAGCCTGATGTAATTCATTCTCAATTTCAGTAATTTGTTCATTTGCTATATCCGATGCTGTTGGTTTGTTATTACTTTTGGTACCTTTACTTTTCACTTTTGTATTGTTGGTTTGATCTTCAGTAATGATTGTATTAACGGTACTACGCTTGTTGGATGTATCACCATATAACAAATTATCATTCTCTTCATTTAATTGATCTGCTAATGATATCTTATTCACTCGTTGAATGACTGGCAGTACGTCATCTTTCTTCTTCTCCTCACCACTGCTACTGCCGACTAGACGAGCTATAAGTTCATTTGCCTTGGCGATAGCATCCTCTTCTGTTTCACAATACTCTGCACTTAATAAGAACCTATATCATGCATATAATGTGAACGTAGATGTACATGAGATAATATGATTTATTATGTGAGCATATGATATGAACATAATAAGTATGCATATGATGTAATGATGTGAGCCGAGATATATGAACATATGTCATATGATGTTCATATGCAACAGAGAGGAGAGATGTGAACGTATGATAACACATATCCATGCATATATGCATATGATATATGAACATATGATATGAGCATCGTGTACACATCATATCATACACCCTAAGCGTAACACCACACCACATAAAACAAAACAAAAACTTACCCACTAATAGTTTCAGCTGTATCCTCTCGACTATCACTTTCAAGTGCACTCTCATCATCGAGTATACCGACTATATATTCGGCAATATCTGGATCAAGATTGGGTAGTAATTCTGTACATGCTTCGGCGGCCGCCATGGTTCAATGACGATTGCTCATCATGAGAGTTATGATGAGTTGTGGACAAAACCTCATATTGCAATACTCTATAAATAAAATGATCGCGGCTGCCGCCTACAACTCTACAGCTCCTCATTGGAAAGTACCCGGATATACTGTTACTAGAGACTATCGTGATTCTAGAGATGTGCCTATATATCAAGTGGTAGTGGTCTTGTAATCTACATATCATTTTTTTGAAAATTGAGATTTTTTTGATTTCATTGGTTGTCGATGGTAGGTACGATATAAGATTATGCAACCTCTAGACGCTTTTATAGGCTAATAATATACCATTGCAATCAGAATACAATACTTTATCGACTGATACAAGTGTGGTGTCCGTAGCGTGAATATACAGTATATAAATAAAGGATACCCTTGACGGTATCTTCTCCATCTTCAATTGGAACTTTCGTACAATATCTTTATATCATTGCTATTTGCAAATAGGTTTTGCAATATGTCATCGTCTCCCCCACCATCCAAAAGGCGTAAAAATAGTACTGCTACCACTAATATAGAAGAGAATGATAATATCAAAAGCTTGCTATCAACATTATTTGATCCTCACGGTACAAAGCAAAAAAGTAAGAAGAGGAAGGTCGATGCAACTAAAACTATTATGACTGTACACACCCCATCAACAATACCATCGACAGTAGAGACAGCACAACTGAAACCTACAACAACCGATGAGAAAAGAGGTAGTAGACAATATATGAAATGGGAAGATAGATTTAACCAAGCCAAACAATACTACAGTCCAAATGGTGAACTAATATCAGGTATGTCCTGTTTTTATGTATGTGTTTTGTCTTTCCTTATTGCCTTTGCAAACCGCATATATACTAACATAAGTTACTATTACCTCTTCTCTCATATCTTCATAAATCATGCTAATGCGCATCTTCCATAGAATTACCAAAAGATTTATATAAATGGATAGCACAACAAAGATGTGCATATCGAAAGAACAAATTACGAAATGATCGATTAATTCAATTACAATCATTTCAAAATTCACTATTGCTCAGTAATAAAGACAGGGTATTCAAATGTTATAGGTCGTATCAACAGCAAAGAATGGCAGGTTCAGTAGTAGGCCGTCAACTATCACAAGTTCAAGACATTCAATATAAAGAATGGCAGAAGAAAGTTTGGCCTACTAATACGGAGGAGGAGACTACAAAAGCAGTTGGTAATGAAGCCACTACTGCAAATAAGAATACATCACCAACATCGTCTATGGATGCATTAGTTAATGCTTCGATTACAATTGATAACAATAATAGAGAAGTAGAAGAAGACGAAGTTAGTGGTAGTAAAAGTTCACATGGATGGTGGTAAGTTATTAAGTTATTCTGCACAAAGGGGGATAGAGTAGTAGGAGGGTACAGAAGAGAAGCAACAGGGAGTGAACCTTGGATATAGATATACACCGGTTTGCTTAGATTAAAAGCTAAGGATATAGATATTGAAACTACCCACTTAATACTTAGTACTTTATACAGACGATTAATCTATTATCTTGTACATTTAACATAAGGCCCTCCTCTCCTGCACTCCTATTCACAATCATGCCGCCCGGCTACCCCTCCAATCATTCTTCTGGACAAAACCAACTGTCTCCTCCAATTCCCGATAGCTACCAATATATGTATCACTAAGCTCCCTAAGTCCCTTCTTATCCAATCCAACACCCCCACCACGTTCTAAACTAGCACGTGGATCTAATCCCTTATTAATATCTTCCATACTCTCGGGAAAGACCACACCTTCTAAGAATGATCGAGATGACTTCTGATATTGACGTAACGTCCTCGCCTTGCTTGTTGGACGACGTCTTCCTTCAGTACCGCTACTTTGTCCACCAATTGATCCACCAGATGTAGATGTCGATGATGCCAATCCTCCGCCCCGTTCTGACATGTCTAAACTACCCCTACGTTCAGATGTATCCACCGTACTTCCCGTCCTTGTAGAACTATTCAAACCACCACAGTCCTTACTCTTACTCCTGTTAAACAAACTACTCAACTTGCCATGACCTTTACTATTATCAAGTATGGGTAAAGAGTATGTCGATATATCGAGATTGTCTGTACGTTCTTTATCCCAACATGATACATCTAAGTTATCTGTGCCTTCTTCTGATGTAAGGCCGTCGATAAAGTGTGACCATCGTCTACTGCTTGTTGTACTTGTGGTACGCTTCACGGTCGGCCTCTCTTCTTCTTCATGTATAGATGGTGATGGATGCGGTGCTGCCGCTTCTTCATCAGACGAGGAGGATACAGTTGTTTGATTAAAGTCCAATAGAGACTTACGACGGCTTGCCTTCTTCTTCTTTTCCTTAAGTCGTCTATTACTGCTGGATACTGGATTATACCCACTAATAGATTGAGCAGACTGAGCATAGTTGCCATCATACGGCATACTCAAACCACGACGTATCCCAACCTTGGTACTAAGTGTCTCGGGTAATGAACTAGTAGATCGTTCAAACTCTTCTTGTTGTTGCCTCTTCTTCTTTTTACTACTCTCCTTTTGTACAGCCTTAATCAATCTATCATTCCCTACCGCCCTAATAACCAAACTTTTCGACAATGGATCATCATCATTCAATCCAAAATCATCTCTACTTAAACTAATCATGTCTGACATGTCATTCATACTACTTCTTCTTTTAGCTAGTTTAGTTTCGTCCTCGGATGCTTTAAGATTAGCCAATTGTAATGACATTTTAATAATCGTTTCTTCTAAATTCGATATATGTTCATCTTTTAATTGTAATTTTTCATCTTTAACTTTTAAGCGTTGTTGTAATGTTGATATTAGTGATTCACAGTTTACTAGACAATCGATTGCATTTTCATAATCTTGTCGTAGATCGAATTGTTCTAATGGTGTTTGACTGTTATGTGAGCTGCCTTCTTTACTATCGTCATCACCTTTACTATGGAAGGATGAACGATCATTGTTATTTAATAGATGACTATCATTAATATCAGTATATAATTTACTATTGCATAAGTCTACATCATCGTATATACTGTAGGATTGTATAGAGTTAGTTAATACGCTACTTCGATTGGTCGTTTCTGATAGGCTAATGTTGCTTAGTTCTGGTACTGGTGCCATCGTCGTCGTCAGTTAGCCACTCGGCGTGCCTAAGTGGCCTATATTGTATATTTATATGATAGGCCTATCGAGTATACGAAGCCCGTCGTGTAGGCTGGTTTGCTATTGCAATGAGACTATTGATTGGGGGAAGCTCGTGAACGACACTTAATTTTGCAAGTTTTTATTGCAATGGCAATGTTAGTAACGTCCAAAGGCGTTCACTACTCGATAGATATAACGATCACCACTTGATGCAGTTTATACCAGAGCCGTATTCGAGTGTTGGGTGAGTGTTGTAGGGAGAGGTTATGTTGAGGAGGCTCCCTTCTTGCTCTTGACTTGTCGAAATTGTGAATATCAAAGTGTCGCATCCAGAATCATGCAGCCCTCTAAGAAAATATTCATGCATATTTATAAGGAAAACATCGGCAGATGCAGATGCTAGGTACTATTGTCACTAATCTTTTTGTATGAGTGTCCTATGAGTATGACTGTTGATCACTAATAAAAGAACCCTCTCATCAACTTGTGGGCCTATATGCCTATATACACCACTCTCTCGCCTTCTCAACTTAGGCAGCAGTGGATTGGTACTCGCCAAAAACTTTTGCTGCCCCAAGTTGACTATTTACAGGCATTCTAATATGATAAATATACCACATTATGCCAGTGATATGTGATCTTCTGTCTCATATCTGATATTAACCACTGCCCAAGTTGACTACTTGTAACCATCGAGACACATATTCTAGTCAATTGAATTATGCATGAAACCGAGTGGCTCTCCTCGGCTCTCACATCCAGCTCATACTCATCATATTGTCTCATCTCCTCCATATTTTTACGATTAACGGCCATCTACTACATACCATATCTCCGATTAGATAGCACTAAAAGCATACCAATACCATATCAACATGATCATGAACAACGCATCCAAGATATTCATCGTCCCGACTGCCAAGTGTATGTCATCTAACGTTGCCAACGAGACACCCCAAGAGAAGATCGATATAAGCAAGTTGAACGAAGATGAACTCAAGAAGCTCAAGACACAGGATCCATTCCTCTACTACTCAATACCTGAAGTGAATAAGGCGGAGCTATCAGGCATGCCTGTCGATCATACTAAAGTACTTCGAGATACTTCAAGTGCTATGGTAATGAGGAAATCAAGAGTCTCAACAGAAGGGATATTCAACCTCGAGAATGAGCATGTTGATCATGCAATGGTACTCCAAGAAGCAGCCGAGACTCAACTATCATGTCTACAAGATGAAGCTGCTGCATTGGAAGCATATGTAACTTCACTCGAAGCACGTAGTACTGATGTATCCTCGAGTAAAGCATCAAGACGAGTATCTGCTAGAAGTGTTATGAGTCTCGAGGACGAAGAAGTAAACCAGCTCTTTTCTAAGGCAGCTTGAATAGTATGTGGACGGCTACTGTATGATAGGAACTTGTATGTATGGTATGTATAGTTGTTAAGATAAAGATAAGATACACATGATATGTTCGTATATGTCTAGTACAATAAGAAAGATACAATATGCTAAGAATAGCAATTAGTGTGTACATCTATACAAACATCTATGTAAGTCTTTCCACACAGTACCATCATCTGTAGATGCACAGCAGTAACTCTATTTCTTAGTCTTTGATCGGACTGAAAGAAGGATGCCCATTGTCCCATCCTGTAGCATCACCATCTGCATCGATCTCTCCACGTCCGGATTCATCTAATGAACTTCTCAATGATTCATCAAAGTAGTAATCAAGTTGCCGGTTCTGATTCTTACTCTTCTTACGAAGTATACCAAACTTCTTCGAGATGCTTGTACTCCTTTCTACCGCCGAATCATACCTGTCCCGCTGTAGATTATCTCCTATCCAATTAGGTAAGGAACGTGACAACCGACGTCTTGGTTTATCGAGGAGTGATTTCCTTCTGGTTCTGGTGTTCTTTACTTCGATAGCGGTTGGTAGTTTGTTGGTATTCGTTTCAGGCATAGACATTCTTCTCTCGAGCTTCTGGCATTGATTAGAGTACTCCTCCGTCTTATCATTATCATCGGTTGGAGTATCTTCATCGTCGTCGTCTTCGTCGTCTAAACTTGACATCGTGCTGTTGATAGAACCACGCTGTTGCTGGCCATGATGCTCATCCTTAGATGCTTTTAGGTTAGCTAATTGCAATGCCATATCGTCTATCGTTTCTTCGAGGTTTGCAATATGCTCTGCATTTAGTGCCAACTTCTCATCCTTGATGACCAATCGTTGTTGCAATGTCGATATCAATGATTCACAGTTCGCTAGACACCACATGGCGGTATCATAATCTCGACGTAGATCGATGTTACTATCACTCCTCTCTGATTCAGAGATATCGGTTTCATAGAGTGATCCTACACTGCATAATGACGAGCGGATGCTATCATTTATATCGTCCAATGAATCGTGAAGAGTCTCGATTATCTTTTTATCGCTCGGTGAGAATACATCTTCTTCTTCATGCACAATATAAGATCGTGCACTGTTTGTCAGTACAGAAGAGGATAAAGGAGCCATCGTTTGTAGTAGTTAATTAGCTTTGTTGTTAACTGATACTGATAATATGGAGAAGGGAGTTGTATCAAAAAGATAGTAGCGCTCTTACGTATTGCTACTATTGATGAGTTTTCGTCGGGTATCCTAATCATTTTTTGTCTCTTATGACTCACAGATTGAGCCTACATTGTGGGGGGGTCATCCGCATCGTACGTGGATTGTAGTTGTACTATTAATACAGAAGAGGAATATCCGTATTAATGCAGTTGCTCTGACGAAGCTAGCTAGTTCTTAGACAAACTTGTACCAAATAAATGTGCACATCATGTACTTTTCATTTTCAACCTCAAAATCAAAACTCGACTACTACTCTCTTACTCTTCATACTATTTATATTCTATATAAGATGCAGTCTCCTAAGTAACGGATAAAGTTGATTCTAAGGTTAATGTTTACTGTCCTAGAGGCCGTGCATACTCTGCTTTGAGAAGACCTACCCTTCATCTACTTGGCCGCCCGATATCCGATGAGCAGTCATATGAGTAACCATATGATGAGTAGTGTGTATAAACGTATGGATCAGGAGGAAGGTGATAATATGGATAAGGTTGGTAGTAGAGGTGATAAGGTGGCGGCTGGACGTGCAGCCATGACGCTGCTGCCCCATGTCTTATGCAAAGACCCCCTTTCTGTGCTTGTTTCGTACAGCCTTCGTGTGTGCAAGCCTTACTTTTTACTACCGCACCATGCCTAATACAAAGTCCTCCCTGTACTCTCTTGGTTGTACAACCTTCATGCTTGCAATGGTTGTATCCCTTGTGCTTTGTCGAACACGTACCACTATCAGCTGCTTTACCAGTACACCCCTCAACAGAACACTCTATACGAGCAGCTTTTTCAACGAATCCACTATTCTCTTCTCCTTCTCTTTTTCGTTTACTTTTATATCGCCTCTTTCTTGTTATGTGTTGAATGCTTACATCCTCTTGATTAGTTTGCTGTTCATTTGTTGATGTTTCGGTATCCTGAGGGTAGTTTGTACATTCATCATGGCTACATGTCTTCCTCGTATATCTCTTTGCCCCGTGCTTGATACAAACCCCTCTATTCTGAACTTGATTGTCACATCCTTCATGGCTGCAAGTCTTAGCCTTCACTTTTGCCCCATGGCTATAGCAAACTCCTCCCTTCTTGGTTTGATTCGTGCATCCTTCATGTTTACAAATCTTGTTCTTCACTACTGCACCATGCTTAATACAAACCCCTCCCCTAACAATATGCTTTGTACAGCCTTCTTGGTTGCAATGATAGTATCCCTTATGTTTTTTCCTACACGTACCACTATCAGCTGCTTTGCCTGTACACCCCTCAATAGAACATGTCACATAATCAATCTTTTTTTTAATAGTTGCAAACTCTTTATGCCTTTTGCAAACTCCTCCCTTCTGAACAATGTTTGTGCATCCTTCTTGGCTGCAAATATTGTATCCCTTATGTTTCCAACACTTACCACTATCAGCTGCTTTACCAGTGCATCCTTCAACAGAACACTCTATAAGAGCAGCCTTTTTGGCGGATCCATTGCCATTACTCTCTGCTTCTCTTTTTCTCTTCTTCTTCGTTGTGCGTTGAATAGATACACTTTCCTGCACATATAATGCTGATTTAGGTTGAGTAGTGGGGTTTGTCAATAAACGAGGAGACTTCCGTCGTCTCATTTCACGACTACTGACGGTACTATTATTATTAGATTCTTCTTTGATAGACAGATGATGTTCATTTGATGTTTTGTTAGTATCCTCTCCTTTATCTTCGTCATCAGTCTCTTCACCCTTCACAGGATCATACCCCGAAGACGATGATATAACACACTCTGGACTACGCTCATCATCTGTACTGATATCATCTTCCTCGGCCTTCACTTTACAATATTCTTCTTTGACTTTAATGTTGATGGGTTGAAGATTTGATATATTGCTATCCTTATCCCTTTCCTCTTCATCATCATTCTCTTCTTCACTCTTGATCGGATCATATTCCGACGATATAATACACTCTGGTTTGATATTAGCCTCTGCTTTACGCTCGTCTACGTCCATGATTAGGGAGGAAGACGACATTGCAATTGAAGAATAAGCAATAAATTTGCAAAAAGGTAAAGATAAAAGATACCGTCTAGGATTTATTATAAAATACTGACGCTACAGATAGAAGACTGGTATCAGTTGATGCAGTATTAACAACTGATGAAGGTATAGTATGAGTATAACGAGAGAGTCTCTAGCTGTTGTCATATCAATACTACAATGTTCCGCCAGCAGATATTTTGCTTTGTTCCTTCTTTTTATTATTCCGTACCCCTTACACCGTATACACTACAATCATGTACCAAAAGAGCATGCAATCTTGATAGGGTACGACATTTACATTAGTGAATCGCCATAGTCGATTTTGTAGCCCCAATCTATCCGTCTCTCTCTTTCACTGATGATGCTGAGTTGGTCGATATGTTTCAGGAAGCTGTTCAGGAAGCTGGTTTCAATTTCTATTGCAATGAGAGTAGGGTTAGTTTATCATAATGCAAACACAACACCCATCGAAGTTCGAGAAAAGATAGTCAACTCTTTTGCAAACAATCGATATAGAAGACAACAACAATGTCACCACAACAGCAACGACCACTGCAAGAGAAGACAAGATCAACTCGATCAATATCGTTAATAGGAGAATGGTGTCCAGAAGAGGAAGGCTTAGATTCATCGGCAAGGTCATCATCATCGGGAAGTAGACGATATAGTGTTGAGATACCATCATCATCGTCATCTCACCTACATCAGCAAGCACATCGACGAGTATCACTTCCTCATCCTAACAACAGCAATCGACGGCCAGTCTTATCGTCAAAAGCATCGTCATCTCGTCTAAACCATCTCAGAAGACCGCTATTGAATGATACACAAAACAATAACAATGCCCGACAAAAACAAGAGCCAGTATTCTACTCAATCAATACAATGCTACATCGACAAGAGGATGAATGTTGGGATAATACCAATAATGTAGACAGTTCAGATCGATCTTCTAATAGCAGTAGTAGAAGATTGATACGGAAAGATAGTCAATCTTCAGTTAATACCTATCGACACAGCAACAGTAGTCGACGATACGATTGCTATCCTCTACAAAGAACATCAAAATCGAGAAGAAGAAAGAGTGTATCCTTTCCTCCTACCCACGAACAACTAATAACAGCTACACACATCATACCAAAACCATCTTATACAGAAATACAAAAGTTATATTATACAAATGATGAAATTCAACATATGAAAAGAATATATCAAAAACATGTTACCAAGGAGAGAGTTACAAAGAGTATGAGAGAGCTAAGTAGTAAGATTAAGGAAAAGATGAATGATATTAGTTTAAGGAATGTGGATGATGATTTGTCTGTGGAGTGTATAGTTAATGCAGGTGAAGATCTAGACGTATCTTATCCATATAAGTCTAAGGAGTATTATGATCATACAAAGAGAAGTAGCGGCAACACAAAGATGGGAGGTGTTATTGAAAGGGCGTCATCTTCTTTACCATCTATGATCACTTTGTTACTTTGATTGAAAGAGGTGCGATGATCATGGTATGATTTTGAGATAAGATTTGTATATAATATAAATATAAGATATCTATTTTACCCTAACTCACGATCATAAGTTCTCGACTTAAGATGCAAGTTGAAAGGAGAAGGAGTTAGGATATAAACAACCCTATCTTAGTTGGGGTCGGATGATTTTTAGCTTTAGTAGTAGACGACAACTCATGCAACAACTTAATTCACCCCATTCGATGGCTTGTAATGTCTTCTGCATAATCCCTCCCTCTGAACATTGTTTGTGCACCCTCATGGCTGCAAGTCTTTACTATGGCCCCATGTTTAATACAAACCCCTCTATTAAACCAAGCAAATTAATTTCTTTGCCCCATGTCTATAGCAAACTCCTCTATTCTGAACTTGATTTGTACATCCGTCATAGCTGCAGGTCTTGACTTTGGCACCATGCCTAACACAGACGCCTCCCTTGTGAGCAGCTTTTGTACAACCCTCGTGACTGCAAATCTTCTTCTTCGCCCCATGTTTAGTACAAACTCCGCCATTCTGAACATGGTTCATACATCCTTCATGGCTACAGGTCCTCTTCGTCCATGAAGCACCGTGAATAATGCAAACTCCTCCCTTCCGAGCTCGTTTGGTGCATCCATCTTGACTACAGAGATCGTATCCCTTGTGTTTAGCCTTACATGTACCATTCCCAGCTGCTTTGCCAGTACACCCCTCAACAGAACACTCTATACGAGCAGTCTTCACTTTTACTTTTGCAAATGGATCCTTTTGTGCCTCGTACATACTCCTCCCTTCTTGGCTTGCTTTGTACAACCTTCTTGGCTGCATATATTCTTTCCACCATGCTCTCTACTACACCTCCCATTCCCAGCTGCCTTGCGTGTACACCCTTGAACAGAACACTCT
>Ga0214481_100236_pt1 | contig 29310 bp, 26 predicted proteins | sample M1_20Mar14CPVII9_4_FD_165057 | JGI IMG/M metagenome (GOLD analysis project Ga0214481, IMG submission 165057) | Marine eukaryotic communities from Monterey Bay, California, United States - M1_20Mar14CPVII9sort6BwellG10 | ecosystem: Environmental > Aquatic > Marine > Unclassified | place: USA...
GCCGGATGGACTTGAAGACATTAAGTAAAGCCGTTTCTGTTGCTTGGAAGAATGCAAGTAAGGAGGTTGTAGAGTATTGTAGAAAATTAGCAGCCGCCGAACAAGATAAGTATAATAATGCTATGGGATTGATTAAGAAGAGTGGTGGGGTGGTGGATACGCCGGTTCAGAAGAGTCAGAAGAAGAAGAAGAAGAAAAAATTGTATCAACCTTCGCCTCCCCAGGCAACACCTACACTAAGCACAGCATCATCTACTGCCGAAAGTACACCAAGCGCTTCTCCGGCATTACCATTATTTAATAATGGGTACTTCCCCACCGCTGCCACACTTCAAGGACAAGGCAGTACCAACTTTGGTAATCCTGATTTAGTACATGTACAACACCTCAATGGAATGAATGGAAACATGACATATTCTATGGGCGGCAGCAACAACAATAATATGAATATGTATTCTCCAATGAATATGAATGGTAGCAATAATATGACACATCCATCCACTAGTGCATATATTCCGCCAGCCGTATCCAGTGGTGTCGGTTTAATACCAAGTCATGAAGTTCAAGAATTACAGAATATTTTTCGTAACGATTCCCCAATATTCGCCGATAGTCCCACCAAGATTAGTTTATCCTCCTGTGGTACTACAACTAATACCAATACATATGTTGTTGAAGACTTTCGTAGCGGCGTCCAAAGGGGTGCATTAAAACGTCGAGCAACCGTGGATACCGCCTGCCTCCCACCATCATCACCTAATGATCAGCATGAACTGAAGAGAATGAGGGAGACTATTAGTTTCCAGTATATGGGGGGTGAATCTGGACGTACTCTCTCAAGTACTCATTCTGCTGACGGGGATATCCACCAGAAGAAAACACCATCATCCAGTTACAAGATGCCGATGAAGCGTAGAGCATCCGTATCTACCGGTGTACCCGAACATGAAGCAGTTCAACTCAGAGTATCCTTTCAAGAAGAACTTGCCAACCAAGTTGGTGCACCATTCGTTTGTATCCCTAAATGGGATCAGGAGGATGCAGAGACACTGTTGGGAATGTTAAATGATTCAACCTCATCACCACAAGATGAGGATGCCGTCGAAATTTCATGGTAAATGTTCGTTGTCGGCTGACTTAATGCAACCAGCCATCCCCAAGTCTAGAATAAACATTGTATACAATAGAACACGAGCTTGACCAAGAAGACCAGCAACAAGCAATATTTTTGATCCATCTGAGTAGAGCTTACTGATCCAAGCTTCCTACCACCAATATATGTGTATTAGAGATCGATTAGAGAGAAGATAGAAAGACTCGTGATGAGTCTGCACCAATTTTGTACCCCTAGAGATAGATGAAATGACCTCTCAAAAATGAGAGGATGATTAGAGAATATAGACAATAGAACAGTGCCATAACATAAATGGTATTCTCTAGAACAACCCCCTTTAACAGTCGATTCTCCTTTATGTTTTATGTTATATTTATGGTATCCGGTATCCTTGAGTCTTATTGCTAGCGCCATGATCAATGACATACTGCAAAGAAAACCTCCCCCCCGTGCCGATCAACCAATGCTCAATCGAATAGTTATCATCGACGATAGTGTGAGATATTTACCTACAGCAGATCTATTAGTCTAGTCTACAAACAATTTATCTATTAACCTATCGATTGATCGCAAAGGAATAATAAAAACTTACATACTTTCACCAGTACCACTCCACAATGAGGAAGATATTAGGTAGAAATAAGAAAACGCCACTGCTACAGGCAGAGGTTGAGAATTCAGACACTCCGCCAACTGGGGATGAATGGGGAAATGAAGGATATACACATTCGTCTCATCAGGCAGCAAAGAAGAAGAAGAAGGGATTAGATGCAACAAAGTCAAACCCTAAAATCATCAAAGCCTTTGATACAGAAAAGAAATCAAAACAATCTACACAAAAGAGTACAACATCTGCTGTAAAGAGTACTAGAACAACTGATACATTAGATATAGATATGGGCAATAATGTTGAAGATGATAATAGAAGGTCTGGTATACTACCGATAGAACAGTATGGTTTAGATGAAGAAGGCAATGGCATTAAAGAAAAGAAGAAGGGGCATAAATTATTCTTTTGTTGTTGCGATACGAAGCGTGCAGTAATTATGCTCAATACCGTGATACTCATGTTAAATGTATTCACACTTACAGCAATGATTGTTCAGGTTGATCCTGCAACTGAGGGATACATGCGTGCATTGATTGTTCGGTCTTGTGGTGTTTTCATTACACTTTCGACATTGATGGGAGCATATTGGTATTCAAAAACTATTGTATTAGTTGGTATGCTATTTTGTTGTTACCAAATGACAATGGGGACTATAAAATTGACAAACTTTGATTGGAGTAGTGAGGATGCCAAGTTAGCTGTGATATTTCCCGTCTTTTGGAATGTACTAATTTTCTATGCCGAGGCCGCATTTGTTTTCGATTTGAGTGAAGGTTACATCACTTCACAAAATTATAAGGAACGGGAGGAGTATTCGTGTTGTTGTGGTAGTTTCTGCTGAAGGTTGGGAATAATTCCGGCAATAGACAGATAAGCGTTTGTTTAGGCTATTTATGTGAGCCAAAAAAAAATGATGTTAGTGATATAGTGATGCACGGACAGGAAGTGATGTGTGCCAAAGATGTTAGTGGCAGTGATATATGTGCTATAAAGAGGCATTATTTAACAATTAATGTTTATTAAATTAACTACAAAGCCGATAATGTACATACATAGACGTCTAAAACCCGAAAGGCAGTACACACTAGATTACAACGTCGTGGAGATCACCGTGATCATTGTTATACTCCCACTTCTTGGTTTGATCAAGGCTGTCACTTGACAATGTGTGTCCTTCTGGGTAAGACCACTGTCTGACTAATGCAGCTGGCTCAGAGTCTAGGGTCTTGCGACCAGAAGTCTTAACTGGACTATCTCTGAAATGTGCAATATTAGTACCTGCCTCAATTGAGCCGTCGCCCCAAATACTTTCACTTGGTGAATCAGGAGCATCCTCACCATCCTGCTGCCACCAATTTCCAATATGGCCTTGCCACCAGTCAGCAGCAAATTGATGAGGATCTTCTTTCATTGACCTCTTCTTGTAAACAACACCTGCAACTCCTACTATAAGAAGGGTGACTAATACACCAGATACTATACCGCCAGTGCTCGATGAGTTCTCTTCTTGTGGTTCTACATACTTGGGGGCTGTCACTTTTGCTAGAACTGGTTCCTCCTCCACATCTTCCTCATCATCATCTTCCTCAATTTCTTCTGTAATATTGCTTGGCACTTCAAACTTTGGGTTTATTGTAATGTGTTCCCACTCGCCACTTGGTTTGGGTGCCACTGGGAATACAGTCATATGTTCAGAAGCAGATCCATTCTGTTGGGAAGATGATTTTTTATGGTTGCATTCAAACATTGGACTCCAGGTGATTGAGGTGCTCTCTAAGTCAAGTGTACCCTGAGGAAGTTGACAATACTCTCCTTCGTACCCAGCTGGACAACAGCAGCCATGATGCTCTGAGTCATCGTGATCATTCTCTTTCTTACACTTGCCTCCATTGGTACAGAACGAGTGAGAATGTCTTGCCCTATCTTTTGAGCAATACTCGGTGACAGCATACTCACAGAATCTACCAGCTAACATTTGAGAAATCTCATCTGTACCCTGATCACATTGACAAGTGAACTTCTTGTCCACGTCATCCATTTCAGGGTTGTCTGGAGCACAAGGTACACCATTCAAACAGAAGTCGGCCTCTCCAGCCTTGGATCCGTCATCTAAATGACAGTGGTTAACGTCAACCTCACATCGAACACCGGTGAAGTTTTCAGGACATGAACAGTACATTCCATTCTCATGTTTCTTGGCAAGAGCTGGCAAGAGCAACTCATCAAGTGTGTCCTTGTACCCTTTCACACCAAGCCTACAACTTCCTCCGTTCTCGCATGCCAAATCGCAGACAGGCTCGTCATTGCCTTGAATATCACACAAGTCGCCAGACCATCCTTCCTCACAGATACATCCCTTGTGACGTGTATCAGCATCATCAATACACTTTCCATGGTTGGTACAGAATGCATCCTTATGATCTTGATCAAATCCTGGCTCACAGCGTGACGTCCCCTCCTGTTCACAACTCATACCTGCATATGATACATCATCAGTATGAGCTGAATTACAATCACAGATCGGACGGCCACTCTCATCCGATGTGCATGAGGCACCATTATAGCAATACTTAGAGGAACCACATTGCTTGACGGCAATTTCACATTTCAAGCCAGTCCATCCTTCAGGACAGACACAATGTTCTCCGCCAGACGAGATGATATCAAATGCAAGCTTGGCCGGGAACGCTCCTGCTCCGATGAGTTCATCATATGATTTAAAGCCCTTGGCACATGTGCCGTTATCACACTCAAGCCGACAATCGGTAAAGCCTTCTTCTTTGAGGAATTCACAATGAGTACCTCCTCTGCCCTCTGGGCATTTACATTCAAAGTGTTTGTGTGTCCTATTCATATTAATATTGATGTGTATATCATGTGAGTTTTACATACGTACAAAGTGGAAAGATGAGCATCGTATTGGATGCTCAATAAATCATATTGGTAAACAACATATCAAGTATATCTTACCAATCAGTCTCGTCCAATATACTAACACACTTTCCACCATTTGTACAAAACATTTCATCACCCTCATCGCCGCATTGCAACTCTTGTTCATGTTGGCAGAACTTGCCGGCATACTTCTTAGTATGATCACCACCCTCTTCCATACCAGCCAATGTACAATCACACATGTAATCATACTTTCCACTAACTGCATTGATACCCATTTTATAACATTGACTCCCATTGAAGCAAACGGGTGCATCCGGATCATCTGCATTGCATACTTGATACTTGCGACTACAGTCGACGCCTCCCCAACCTTCATGACAATTGATGCAATGTTCGCCGTTGATATTAAGTTCTTCTAACCATTGTATATCAGCACTAATTATTGGATGATCGAGAGTGTGGTCTTTATCGCCTTCTGCACATTCACCACCATGATGACATTTGAGACCACCTGGGCAATGGCCATGTGGAGCATTCTCCATACTTAGGTTGGATGATGTGATGAGAGTTGGGCATGATGCAGATAACAACAGGATAAGTAGGGAAGAGCCCATACTTGTGTATAATTGTTTTGGAGGCCGAGTCATATTGCAACAACGACTTGTTATTTTTGATACTGAGTGTTGTTTTTATATATTAGACCAAAGCAATAACAAGTTGTTCATTATTGTCTCTATCTCTGTTTGCTTATCATATATCTATAAGAGTTGTGATAGTATAGACAACCATTGCCGTTTAGGATTGTCAAGTTTTGGGGTGAACGGACATTTATGTGGAAGACAAATGACAGGTCGGTATGGTATTCGAATTGGATCGCACACACACTAGTAAATTAGAGCTCAAAGAGCCAGCCGTCATCTCGGCCGTCATCTCAACCAACCATATAATCATAATATAGTCAGCCGTCATCTCCAACAGCCATATTATTGTGGACTTCTGAGGTATCCAGCCAGAACACTTTTAAGACCAATGAGAATATTTTTTACTTTAGTAAAGTTTTCGGTCTACTAAGAGAGTAATAGAGAAACTGTATTTCCTCATTGGAAACTTCAATCAAGTGTGCCGCTCTAGTGGATGCTCTGAGGCGCTGAGCTAGGGGGTCAAGACTAACAATATAATATAATCCAAAGGTGATAGAGGGACAAAACAGTTCGAATCTCATTGGAACTTACTCAAATTTGTATATAATGAAAGATCCAGTTCTCTGTAGGATAATATATTGCACTTTAGTAAATGTATAGTATTCGTTCGGATATTGTTTATTATAGAGAAACTGTATTTCCACTACCAAATGATACACGTTTCCAAACAAACACATCTTTGTCACTTCTACTCGTATCATCATTTCGTGTAATGCGTATGTCCTCATCACAGTATGTTGTTCGCATTACAATCTCAGATGATCCAGGAGCTACTTGTTCCAATGTTTCGCCCGAAGGGAAGGGAGGTGCTGATTCGTTCAACATTTCACCAAATGGTCCTAGCTTCTTTAGTATAGTGCTATCCTCTGGTTTTGTGCTTTCCACTTTTACTCTCAACCCATCTAATCCATCCACAGATAATACACTACACCTTGTCGTCATAATCGAAGTTGCTAATCCCCCTAAAGTTGCCACCTTGACACGAGATACTAATGTCCCCGTCACAGGTTGTGAGGAAGATATGTCGATTGTTTGTGTTGCTGGCCCAACCTCTTTAATAGGAGGGGGTATCGCATCTGTAATACCGAAGATTTGATCAGAAGAGTCTGGGAATGCACGTCGAAATGCCCAAAAGAAAGGAGAAGATCGTGTTATGTCATTAGAGGCATAGATTAGTTCCCTAGATAGTTGTTGATGTTGTTGCAATAGTTTTGAGTGTTGCGGTAAGATGAGTTCATATGATATGTTTCACTGTTGTTAGAAAAAAAAACTATGTTAACAATACCACTGTGGTACAACACAATATATGCTCTTACCATTCACCAGAGATGAGTCCAGATAATGACGAGGCCTGTCCATATCCCGCATCTTCGCCAATTTGTTCCAATTCTTTTATCTTCCCCTCGACGATGGATGATGATCCACTCCCTAATTCATGATTATTACACTGTTCAATCAATGATTGTTTGCAATCATCTACACGCTCAGATGCAGAACCAACAGATGATGGAATATCATATTGTTCAGCAGTATCGGATGGTGCTCCGCTATTAAGTGAGGAGGAAGTGGAGGAAGGGGCAGCTGCCGCCGATTTAGGATATAGTTTACTGCTTAATAGTACAACATGATTCAATGGCGGAGAGAACGAATTGCTCAAGGGTAATGCCACTGCAATGGTGACGAGTGCTGCCAATAGATATTGCATATTTATGTGTTAATGCTAGGAGCGTCGAGGAACAATGATACCTAGAGCCTTCACCCTCCCAATCAAATATTAACTGTCTGGTGAGCGTCGAGGAACAATGATACCTAGAGCCTTCACCCTCCCAATCAAATATTAACTGTCTGGTGTAGAATGGTTAGTAGTATTATCAATAGTATAGTACAGTGTTATCAATGTTTATAAAGGATATGGTTTGGTCCTAGCCTCTAGCAATCTCACCTGTTACTTACCCTTCCACTCAGTTACTAATTTGGCGATATAACCATTCTAAGTTCGGAAGACCACTAACTGACCACAAACACACCTATCTTCTACTTTCAACAACTAAGATGAGGCATGGCAGAGCAAAGGCAGCACGGAAAACACTTCAGTTCTATCGTCTAAATGCTCCACATATATTAAAATCACCCTACAAGTTACTCCTTGATGGTACCTTCTTAGTAGCATCTATTCGGAATAAAGTACCATTATATGAAAGATTTGCAAAAATATTACAGAATGAACAATTTATATGTTGTGTTACAAGATCTACATTGAACGAGTTGGAGAAGTTGTCGCAACAATTTCAATGTAAAAGAGGAGCCAACACTGCTAATGAGGAAGAGGAACAGATTAACTTCTTTTCGCATGCACGACAATTTGGACTAGATGAATGTGAGATAATTGAAGATGCTAAAATACCAAACAAAGGCACATCAACAAATGATACAAAACGGAATAAGGTCATATTTAGAGATTTTTCTGATGCAAGTAAAGATATATACAATCTAGCGACAGATGGAGGTAATAATCGACAATCTTACTTTGTTTCTACACAAGATGACGCATTAGCTGACGCACTCCGAGCTATGCCATATGTACCATTATTTAGATTAGGCCGTGCTGTACTCTTATTGGAATCGCCATCCTCTGCATCGCGGAGTTTCACTGGTAATAAAGAACAATTCAAATTAGCAAGTGCAGGAGGATTAATGACATCGGAGGAACGTCAAATGGTAAAAGCTGTGAAGAAGAAGGATAAGTTAAAGCGAAAGGAGGTAATGATTGAAGAGCAGAAGAAACTTGAAAAGAGAACAAGAGACGAAGTTGGCGGTAGTTTCAATATGAGAAGGAAAAAGAAAGCTAGAGGTCCCAATCCATTGAGCTGCAAACGAAAGAAGTAATGTGCACATTGATTTGATTAACCTATAATTACATTTTGTTTACTTTACTACTAATCATTGTCTGGCTCGTTTGGATGGAGGCGGTCCATCGTTTTGCTGCTGCTTATCACTGTTTGCATTCTCTAGCATTGAAAATGAAAATCCCGTCTTATCTGGGGCATCTCCTCCATCATCCCATCCAACTACATTCCATCCTGCTTTACCGAATGCTTTACTTCCGTATCCTGCTCTCCATCCTGCTCTACCATATGATGCAGCTAATCCTGCAAATTTTCCTGTGCCGGAACTGGCCATTACTGGTTTTCTGTGATGCGGTTGTGGTTGAAAGGGATTGGCACCACTTCCCCCTTTTGGTGTTGCCAATTTAACCTCTACCATCTTCCCAAACATGTTAATAGGTTGTGACTCGATAGCTTTTTGTGCACCGCCACTTCCTTGTTCAAATGTGACAAAGCCAAAACCTCTTGAGCGGTTCTGTACCATATCCATCATAACTATAGACTTTTTTGTTTGGTGAAATTAGTATCGAAGTTTATGAGATTAGTGACATATTATAGTGACATGATTCAAGAATGAAGGATAAACTTTTATCTTACATCAATGATTGGTCCAAAGCAGCTAAAGAAATCAGTTAATCCCTCCTTATCTACATGAATCGGAAGTCCACCAATAAATACTTTGTTCATCATTTCTTCTGGACTTAATCCGCTGCCTTCATCTTCTCGTTTAACATTTGAGTCCTATGATTAATGAAACGAAATATATGATTTGTTTAAGCAATATTATGATATGATATTTGAAAGCAATGGTAATATATATAATACAGGAAGAACACACCTCTTTTTTATCGGGATGAATACTAGGTGGTGCGACACCCCTAGCTTGAGCTCTCTTCACATCCACCATCTTGTGATTTATCTCATGAGGTTTGTTTTTGAGTATTAAATCAACCGTCTGAATTGTTCATTGTCGTATAAGACATCATGTATTAGAATATGGACATCAAAAGCTGAGACATCAATACAAAACTAAGATGACTCACCTCATCACTTTTGAATACTACAAAAGCAAACCCACGAGGATCACCAGTATTACGATCTCGCATAACCTCCACTGCTTTAACCTCTCCATACTGTTCAAAGTGATATCTGAGTGTTTCTTCAGTAGTTTGCCAACTCAATCCACCCACAAATATTTTAGCTTCATCCATACCTGATTGTTGTCTATCATGAAAGTTAGTTGTTGCAGGCTCAGCTGCGGATGCATGACCATAGTACGACATTTATTAATACTCCTCGTGTTTAAGCACTCGTCAATCTCCTATATATTTGGTAGTAAGCTACTTGGCAACTGTGTGGATAGTGGATTGAGTAAGTAAAGTAATAAGTAATAGGGGCAGGCGGCCGGGTCGATTTACGATATTGATTATGGTATCTATCTATCTTTTGATTTAGAAGTTTTGGATTTCTATGGTCGCCACAAGATGAAGAAACCCTCGCCAAATAGTTTAATTAGATTGTTAATTACGCGGCAGCTGCAGGCTTCTTACATATATACCATCTATCTGATACCACTGTCTAAAACACCAAATCGAGGATGATACAAGAATTTCCATTTAGTTATAAAAGACTCCCAATTACAATAAAGTGAGTGAGATTAAACTCAAAACTCAAAGATGAGATATGTAGAGAGATCTAGCCTTCTACTCTATTCTCATGCTTCTACAAAGCCTGGATATATACCTGATATACAAGTTTAATATTCTATCGATTAAAACAAGTTTGTAGTCGGTAGTATCAATATTCATTCAACAAAGAAAGCTATACTTTTTTTGTGCACATCTTGTGTTCATTATCTGTACCTTCCAAGCACCATTGACTACATATTCTTAAATCAACATTATGGACAACGCAACATTTGACTTGGCTTCAAGCCGCATAAAAGAGTTCAATGAGTTATGCTCATCAGTTGATTTATCTTTATCTGCTTTGCAAGAAAAAATTGGTATACTTGATGAAAGTGATATTGAGAAGATCTCACGTGTGCTATACACAGAGCTGCCGGAGTCTTTATATGATGATTATCCAATACTTCACACGGTATGTAGGAATAGGAATGTTACGGTAGAGATAATGAAATACCTGATGGATACGTTTCCCAACCCGAATGGAGAATGGTCTTCATGTAAATTTCGTCCGAAGCATGCAGTAAATTACGAGACCAAGGCATACTTATTAAACATCGCATGCCATAGCGAGAATTGCCCAAGTGACGTGATAATGTTTCTAGTTGAGCATTATCCACCGGCACTTAAACATTTATGTCTAATTGATGAGGGAATCTACCAACATGAGTATGATGCAAATGATTCTTACATCGAGGGATTACCTATTCATTACTACTTGGCACGGCTTTCAAACATTGATATTGATATAGTTAAGACGTTAGTGGAGGTATATCCACAATCTTTAAGAATTACCAGCGAAAACGTTGTATGCTACCCTATACATGCACTTTTCCCCGATGAAGTGCCGACAATCATCAAGAGATTTTAACATATCTAATTGAATCGGAACGCCCACTGGTACGTATGTTGGATGAAAACGGCAATACACTGCTTCATCTTGCTTGTAGAACAGAAAACATTACATTAGATATTGTGCAGATTATATTCAACAAATGGCCAGAGGCTATGCGTATATCATCAAATCATGGCAGTCTTCCAATCCACACACTTTGCCACTATCGAGAAGACACCGATCACGCACTTACTGTTTTACAATACATGCTCAATATTGATCCTACTTTGGTGAGAGAAAGGGAGTTTGACGGTTGTTTGCCAATTCACATTGTAGTCGATAATATGCCAACTTGCTATTGCATCTGCAAAGTACTCATCGATTCATATCCAGAATCTCTGACGATGAGAGCAAGAGATGGCGAATTGCCTATCCACAACGCATGTGGATGGTTTGGAAGTAGAGATGTCACCGACACAATCCAATACATGTTAGACCTTTATCCTGAGATTATTAATGTAAGAGACGGTTGCGGTTGGTTGCCTATTCACATTGCAGCTATGCGTGGAAAAGCTAAAACAATTGAATTACTGTTGATGTTTCAGCTAAGCTTGGGTTTGGTACATTCTTCTGCAGAAGCAATGATGTCTTTACTGCATTACTGAAGCTCTTGACAGAATCACCTAATCTCTACAAGAACTTTGCAAAAGTTTTCAACAACAGCCTTATTCAGAGTTCTATGGTCTGATTGTTGGGAGACGGACGGTAGAAATAACTCGATTCACATCCGCATGACACTACAAGCGGTTCCTGCTTTGGCAAAGAAAAAGCTTGAAGGAAGACTATCCCTTCATTATGCAGCTGCTAGTAGTACAGCATCGTTTGATACCGTCATGGATATCTTAGAGGCGAACCCAGAAGCTGCTTCTGTTAGTGACCCCGTGTCGGGTCTATTCCCCTTCCAGCTTGCTGCAAGTAACGGCAACATTGGTGCCTCGTTCAGTCTCCTCCTTGCAGATCCAACTTTGGTACTTACTGGAATTCAACTCGGTGATACAACTGAAGAAACAAGGAAGAGAAAGAGGACAGAGTAAGGTGGTATTGCCTTAAGTTTTGGAAACTTATGAAATACCTACTCGACGAAGACATGACAGGGTATCCTTTTAGAGAAGTAGTGGAAAAGTTGTACTAGACTGACACTCAAATGTAAATCATAGAACTGTTTGTTAACAAATGATTGGTTCTACATTATCTTGACATATATATTCAATCTCTCCTTTACTCCTCATTGATGCCCTTCTCATTGATATCCTCTGTCTCAGCAGCTAATACGAATTTAAAAGTCAAAGGCATAATTAGTTGATTTTTTTTGCTCTTCTACTTACAAGTGGAATGTGATTCACTTACTAAAGATCTATGGAAGATCTATGGCTATCGGCAATCGGCAACAGAAAGATGCGATAATGGTAACTCTACATCACACGCCATACATACATTCCAATATCATATCATTGCTATTATTGTCAACTAGACAGTATATATACAGAATCCTAGCAAGCTAATTATTGTATAGATTCATGCAACACAAAAAGTATTCCCAAAAATTGTGTTGATTATAATATGAAACTTTATATATATATTCAAGGGCGGGATGGTGTCATTCCTTTAGATGTCGATCCATTTACTACGGATATCAAAACAATTAAGTCGTTTGTGGAAACCGTAGATTCAAATTGTTTAGCAGCTAATCAGAGATTATTTGACGACAAGGGTAATAATTTAGACAATGATCTGTCATTGGTTAATTGCAATATTTGTGATGGTGCCAACATCTTCTCATTACTGCGTGATGATAAAACCCTACCACCAAAAGAAGGGTGTTATCAGCTATACGCAAAAACTAATGAAACAATACACACGTTGGATATCACGGTTAGTGATACTGTATTAGATGTCAAGAAAAAGTTAGTGTCAATAGACTGTAATTATATGAACAAATTGAATAACATGAAATTAATGTTTGGAGAACAGGAATTATTGGATACATATGCATTATTGGAATATAATATTACGAGTGAATCTTTGTTACATTTATTTAGTGAGGTAAGTGATACGTATCACTTTTGATAGTTGGGGATTGTTACTTATTTATTGATTTGGTATTGAACTCATCATATACTTCTCTCGTGATAACTCTTACTTCAATACATATACATACAGACATCAACTTCTTCTGTTAAAGATTCGTGTGGCGGTGATTCACCCCCTAATCAAAAAACTTGTCACCCCTGTGACAAGTCTTGTAATGAGATGAGTATTGAAATGAACCCCAAGACAACATGTGCACTCCTGAGTTGTGGTGGTGGTGGTTTGTGTGGAGGTATCAATGGAGATGATGATACTGAAATGCTTGATTCTATTGCATCTCATAACTGTGGAGTTGGCATGCATAACTTTGGAAATTCTTGTTACATGAACACAGCCCTCCAGGCAATCCGTTCTATGAAACCACTGCTACATTATTTAATATCGGAACAGTCAAACAAAGGACGACTCGAACAATCAGACAGAGAGCTCGTGTTCACGTCACTACGTGAATTGTTAGTCCAAATGGAGACAACCGACGCGTCTTACGTTATCCCGTCGGACTTCCATGATACTGTGCTTCGTGCTTCGGAAGGCCTATTTATGAGAGGAGAACAAGAAGATATTCAAGAGTTCTTCTCTTTTCTAATTGAACTACTTCATGACGTGACCAACAAAGGAGTAAACAAGCCCAAGAAACAAGAAGAGGTTCAAATCGATGAGCAGCTAACTGACGAGGAAGTTGCAAGGTTGTCACGTGATGAGTACCGGCTCCGTGAGAATAGTGAAATTGATACAATGCTAAGTGGTCAGTTGCACTTTGCCAAGACGTGTTTATCATGTAAGATGCGAACATCAAAGTTTGATGAGTCACGCGTTCTTACACTTCGCTTTCCAGATGATGATGAATCACACAAGCCAGTAGAGGTGTGTTCTCTCGATCAATGTTTTGAGGTATTGTCTTCTGCGGAGGTATTACTTGGTGAGTATGCTATCAACTGTACAAGGTGTAACAAGAAGACTTCGCACCAGAGAAAAAATACTCTTTACAACATGCCCAAAATTGTTGTGATAGCTCTCTCAAGATTAATGAAAGATGAACATAATCCAAAAATCTTCCATAAGATTCATACCCATGTCCATTTTGATCTTCAAAACGTCAAGATCCCTGGGAATGATAAAATCTACGAGGCAATTGCTATATGTGATCACCAATCACAAATCGGACAGAGTGGTCACTATGTAGCTAATATTAAGAATTTACAGACCGGTAAATGGGCCAGGATGAATGATATGGAGTGCAGACCCATTGATGAAGACAAGGTTATATCAGGAGATAACTACCTCATCATTCTCAAGGAGAAGAGTGATGATTGGACTACATATGATGAGCTTATTTCTAGTGTCAGTGTTGACACTGATGTGCATATGGCGGATGTACCACAACTTGAGTCCAAGGGCAAAGGTGACGAAACTGAGGAATGCATTCTCGATGAAAGTACCATGCAAGATGTCAATGCCTACATCGAGTCTCTCTGTTTTGACAAGGCGACGGCAAGCATCCAAGATGACCAACTACACGTCATGAAGGAGAAATTGGAGAAGGATTTAGCTGCTACCAAAATCGATATGGCTGCAGTAACATCCGAAGGATTCAAGGAATACGGCAACAAGAAGTTGCTGGATATGACTCAACAGCTGAAGGAGGTTGACAACCAGTTGGCTGCTGAACGAGAGCAAATCCGAAATAAGAAAGACTCTATTCAAGCTGCCATTCTCAAAGAGCTAGGGGGAAACGAAGAGAAACGTGAGGTGGCAGCCAAACTACCGAAGAAGGTTATTAGTGATGACGAGGTTCCTCCCGATCTGGTTGATGAAGAAGATAATCAGTCGACATCAACTGGAAGTGGAGGAGGTAGTGTAAGTAGTATGGATGATAGGTAAGTTGATAATGTGTTATTTCTGTACTTACAACGTATACCCCTGAGACTAACCTACCATCTACTCATCTTATAGTTGTGATGAAGGGTTGGAAGATACTTTAGAGGCAATTGGTACGTTTTATAATTCATTCTAGAGTCAAGTTTCATACTACTATTTTATAACTCAACTCATACTATCTCATCTTATCCTCTCTTATCTCACAGTTGCCAATAACGCCGCCTTTACTACCAATCAAAAACCACCACCAGCTGTTGAGGGTAGTAAACGCATGACTCGTTCGATGAGGAAGCAGTTGGCATCCAGTGTGAATGTACCAACTGAACTCTTCTCCCCTGATTCGTCAATAGCAAAGAAAAGTCGCCCGAACTTCCAATCGGATGAAGATGGAACTGAGAAAGTTGGGGTTCGTACCCGTTTGAAGAACTTTCGTAAACGAGCTACGAATACGGCAGGCTCGGTAGTATCGGCAACGAAGGATCTAGGACGTAAACTCGTTTGTAAGTCGCCTAAACAGAGCGTGAGGAAGAGTGAGAGGAAGAGGGGGAAGAAGAAAAAGTCAAAGACGAAAGAGTAAGTTGAGGTATACTATTCTCTCTTGTTTCTTCATTTGTCCACATTCTATTCTCATTCTCTTTCATTTACTTTCATACAGATCATCTGATACTCGTGTGCAGACTCCTTTACAAGTCCAAGAATTAGTGAAGCAGGCTAAAGAATACTATGACTTAGAGTCATACAGCAAAGCCGCTGAATTATGTACATCAGCCTTGAGTATTTATTCTGATAACAAGGAGACTCGAATACTTCGTGTTCGCGCTAATATGAGATTGAAGAGTGAGATCTTGTTTGATATCAGTATTTCAAAGTTACTCATTTACATTCTCACCAAACACCACTTGTTCTTCTTTTCATAGAATGGGAAAGTGTCATATCTGATACAACGATGATATTAAGTCTGGACGATAATAATATCAAAATGATATACAGTCGGGGTAACGCTAACATGAGAATGGGGAGATATCAAGAGGCGTTAACCGACTTCAATGTTGCACTTACATTGTCACCTTCAGAACCTGAGATGGACATGTTGAATAGGAATATTGTCATATGTACCAAGCATCTTCCTGTTTCTATAGATGTATCCAATGATTTGAAGATGTATGAGACAATAAAAGAGGATGATTCACCAACTCCAACAAATGATATGATTGAGTGTATGACGGCCATGAAAGAGGGAAGATATGACGATGCCATCCGCCTAGCCTCGGATATCATCTCGTCAACTCCTACTTCCAAGTGGTACCATATCCGTGGATTGGCTCATCAAGCGCTGGGCAATTACAAGGATGCTTTTAACGATTATAATCATGCAGAGTCTCTCAATCCAACAGATAATATTAAGAAAGTATTGAATGATAGAGGTGGTGAATGTTTGGAGAAGCTCAAGGATTTCAATCTCTTTGAACGGATTGGCGACTCGACAGTTCCTCCAGAGTCTTTGAAGAATTTTGGGAAGAATGATATCCTTAAAGCAAGAAGATTTCTCAAGCAAGATAACCTTGAAAAGTCTGCGAAAAAGAGACTTGGTAACAGCAAACGCTTCATTCCAGTTAGAACTAAGTCAGCAAGTACCAATTATACACGATGCGGGGTGGTAGGATCTTTCCCTGTCACAGGTCAACATGCCGAGGAACATGGCCCGTTATATAGCCGAGGGAGGAATGTTATTCCACAGGGACCTACTCCTTTGGAGTTCTTCAGAGCTATACGAGTATTATTGATGCAGCATCATGGCGTCTCTTCCGAATTGGCTAACATTATCGCTATGCACTCATTTGTCTGGTTTGATTTCGTTCCATTCACTCTTGATAAGGAAGCTTCCACGAAAGGTGTCGATCATGAAAACTATGAGAAACTGAAGAAGGGTTGTGAAGGATCTGTTATCAAGTACATCAATGATGCTGCAACACAGCTACATCTTACACACATCATGGTTATCGGTAGACATGCAAAGGAGTTTGTTGAAAAACATCGTGATAAGTTATTCTCGCCTGAAGTCAAAGTCTATTATTGTCTTCATCCTTCGAAGATGAGTATGGGTGCATCCAACCGTGAAGTGTTTGATGCTCTCACTTCTATGAATAAAATGATATACGATTTACGTGGAGAAGAGTGCAAACCAATCAACACCGAGCTAATGGAAAACAACTTTCAAACTTATATCAGAGACAATATTGGTGGTACTGGTGGCAGTGGTGAGTATGTGTATGTCGGAGAACGTGATGGTGTGCCTATTCTATACGAACGTTCACGATCTGCATTTGAACGGATGTTGATAGCCAATGGCGCTACTACTTCTTACATTCCAACTCAAGTGACAATTCTTAGTGACATGGCTGCAGGTAGATCCACTCGTCATGCCGGGCTTGACATCAAGATATACAAATTTGATAGTGCCGATGCTCCCTCTTTGGAATTCGGTGCTCAGACGAAAAAGCCAAAGTATCAGGAATGGTTTGAATGTTCTGAAAAGTGCTGGCATCCGTGCTACAATGTGGAACTTTGGGATGGTGAACCGGAATCAAACGGATCAAGACTACTCCTCAAGGAGACATCGATAGATGAAATAAAAGATCAAGTCCCAGTCAGCACTAGCGCTAATAGATGGTTCCTTGGTGACTTGGAGGTTGACCAACACAAGAAGATCAGCCATAACAAGATGTTTGATGCGAATGGTAGAGAAGTTCACTTACATATCAGGAGAGTCGGAACTAGAAATGTCTTCAAATTAAAGGGATTTGGAGAGTGCACTAAAGAAAGATGATAAAAATGATTACATCATCGATGAATCTGCCTTTGCTGCTCAAGTTGGTACTATCAAACATGCATGCCGTATTTTGTGTATTGGCGGAGAAAAGTTGACTGGACTCGAAACGGGGATGCAAATGAAAAGAACTTCTAAAGAAGGTAGGAAGGATTGGAATGACTTTGTTGCTGTTGTGGGTAAGGCCGGTAAGAATTACCAAAAAGGGCCAGAGTTTGAGAGACTACCAACCCTTGGTAAGAGGAGATTCATCCCAAACAAATACTTCACAGCCAATATGAAAGTAGACGCTATCCAGAAGATATTCGATCATCATGCTAAGAAGTGTAAGAACAAGTCATGTAAAGACCCAAACTGTAGGCATTGGAAATAGTTCTAAACTAAACAGCAATAAAGTTGACAGTAGATGAAGATCATCATTTGCCATTACAATTAGTGGTTCAGTATGGGGATCTTGATACGGTTAAAGTTTTGTTTGATGCTTATCCCGAGGCTATTCGTATATTTGGGGATGGCGATACCCCACTCGGTACTAACAGTAAATCGACTATCACCTTCATACGAGCACAACAAGCATGTGTCCAGAAAGCAAAAGATACCTTAGCCATGCATTCACCAGATGTGAATGGTTGGTTACCTCTCCATCATGCACTGAAAGATGTAGCTTCACTTGGGTCTATCAAGCTGCTATGAAGGGCAATCCGTCCGCATTACGAGTCATTAGCAACATTGGTGCTCTTCCTATTCACATTGCTTGTCAGTTTAGCTCGTCAAAAGTTGTAAAACACTTGGTAGAGCTTGATGAAGGACGGACGTTGCATTACAATGATATGATCAAGGATTCTCCTCTTCATTATGCATGTCGTGGAGGAAACCTGGGGGTCGTAAAGTATTTGCTTTCTGAGCACACCTACTCCTTGGTATCATCAATGGAGGTGAATGAGAAAGGTGAGCTGCCAATTCATTTGTTGTGTGAGGCAGTTAAAGACAAGGTTGACATTGCAGATAGTACAGAGTATACTGAAATCATTTGGAAAATGCTGTTGGCAAATCCAGAAGCTATTTGGGGGTGAGGAGATACGACATTGGTGGTACTTGAATATCAGGCTTCTCTTCTTTCTGTGTCATTAGGCTTCTCGTTTCACCAATCGTCTTGCTCATAATCTAATAGAGTAAACAACAAACAAACATACAATAAGAAATCATCAAATATAATATTGTCTCGTTACACTAAAGAACACAGTTGATTGTCACAACATACACAACAATATCAAAATATGAAATTCCATATCAAAGACCAACATAACCAAGAAGAGGATGGACCAGATGAAACTTGCCCATACTGTGGAAGGCAGCTAATGGAAAGAACAGGCATTCTGCATCGACTACATCCGATATCGAATGCATTTGTGCTCAATGGGCACTGCTTGGCATGCCATGAAAAGCACTGTCACTCTGAAGCTGCAAAACAGAGACTGGCACAACCTGAGGTAAACAAGAATGTTGATGATGAAGATGTGCTAAGTAGTAGTAACTAGTATGATGTCAAGTAATTAATTGACAGATATCTCTAGTAGAACATTATTTATCTAAATCCCCCAAAACCCCAAAGAGATGACGTATTACTTCAACACACTTGTAGCTCTTTCGTCAGTTGCCTCCGACAGTACCCATTCTTGGTGCACTAATATGGCTCATATTTGAAGTATCACTCGACCCCGCTTCATCTTCCCATGGGTTTGTGTCAGCGGCAACATTCTCCATACTATTATACTGATTTAACCACCTGCCATTTGAATCATTCGATTGGTTAGATTGGAATGAACGGAGAGAGTTCATTGACACACCAAAGTCTGTATTCGACGCTCCAAATTGTTGGATCAGATCGGGATCTGAGATACCCATATCGACAGAGTCGCCGTAATTTGAGGAAGGTAGTCGAGCAGATGTCGTTGTAGCAGTAGAAGAGGATACACCACCCTGTTGCTTAGACGAACGAGAGGAGTGAATGGTACCCAACATTCCTCCACTTTTTGGATCCTTCCTCCTTGACATACTAGAACTGTGATGAGTGGACCGTTGTGGACCCCCAACAGCACCGTCAGGATCGCATGCTGCTCGCTTCTTCTCTCCTCCTTCTCCTCCTCCACTGTCTCCGCTTCTTGACATTTCCATACTCTTGAAGCTCTCATTAAATTCGTCCATGTTATACTTGCCATTGGCCTTGTTGAATCCACTCTCATTGGATGATAGACTACTTCCATGAACACCGCCTTCATCGCCATCCATGGAACTACTACGCTTTAGTGCGACGTCACCATCATCGCCATCTTCCTTACCTCTCATCTTCGGAACGCTCTTGGATCGCACACTGAGCACGTCGCTTGAGAATGTCATATCCATTTCACTTAAACCTAGATTAGACATTTTATAGGATGCCTCGGTAATGTCATCTTCTTCAATAGCATCAAAACCGAAGGAATTAAGTGATGCCATATTTTCCGTGGTACCCCTACGGACTGGTCCTCCTCTATTGTTATTATTATTGGCCTTTTGTTGGGCAGTCCATGTAGCACCTCCAGCGGTTGGTACCTCAATTGCTCCCATTTCAGCGCCCTGCATCATCATTTGCTGTTGCTTCCGTTGCATCTCTTGCATCTGTTGGTACCGATGTTGTTCATTTACCTTTTCTAACTTGCGTTCTAATGCACTCTTACCACTCTTACTAGATTTCTTAGATGTACGATTGGATGATGATTTCGAACGTTGACTTGCATTGAAATCATTCCGAGTAGTACTACCCGTGGAAATTAATCCAGACATATTGTAGGAGCTTTGTTGATTCTGATTCCAACTAAAGTTACCTAAACTCATATCCATAGATTGTACATCAAATGATGACATGGTTGACACAGTCTTGTCACATGCATTAAAGTGCGCATTCCCAAATGTATCTTGTGCTAGCTGATTATTGTACTCGCCTTGATTATCATCATTCGAGGAAGCAGCAGCATATTGTTGTTGTTGTTGTTGTTGCTGCTGTTGATGATGGAACTGCTGTTGATTAGTATTCGGCAAATACTGCCCAATCCCCATAGCACTAGCACTAGCAACCTGTTGACTACCAGCATAACCAGGAACTAATCCACTGTCCATAACTGCCGCGGCAATATCCTGATTTGAAAACCGCTTGTTCCCCTGTTGATTATTATCTGTCAAGCCACATAGTTGTTGACGATATCCATTCATTAATCCTGCCTGCATTTGCTGGTATTCATTATATACATCACGATCATAATCACTAGTATTAGTCCTTGCTCCTCCCCCACCTTTTTCGGCAGCCTCCAATTGTGCCTGATATTGTTCCATACGACGTTGTTGCTCAGCTTGCATACGTTGCATTTCATAATACTCTTGACGCATACGTTGCAATTCCAAATCACCATCAGAGGTAGGTTGAGGTGCTGCTAATTCAGGCTCATCATAGTTATTATTATTAGACCGTGATGAACTCGATCGTGCAAGACCTTCCCGTTCGGGAGGATTTGGACGATGCCGAGGTGCTGGTGGATCAGCAGTCTTCTTCTTCCGTCCACCACCACTACCCTTCTTTTTAGATACAGGTAAATGTACATCAGCGTCCTTCCCGGCCAATCCTCGTAATACTTTCTCACGCTCAGCTCGAATTTCAGGAGCACTCTCACGCAATGCCTGTCCACTCTTCTTCCACGCGCGTTCATCACCAATTTCTAACCAATTATTCGTATGTGAATCTTCCTTAAGGAAACGACCGGGCGGGTTCAATGATCGGACATTTGATACGATCCGTGCTGCTATACGTGCCTTTTCAACTTTCTTCGTCCTTGGATCTATGTATGAAGATACCATGAGAAAATATTTGAGCATAAGATGTGCACAAAATCACAAACACACAATTTAATGCTTACCGAGATATTCCCGTTTGTAACTATCCACCATCTCGCGGAAGTGTACATTGCCCGGATGTGAGTTGATCCTCCCACCACGACCAGAGAGAACATCATGTGGATGGGGAGTGCGAACTGGACCGCCATGACCTGGTGGTACCTGAGGACGGGGTGGTGAATTTGATGTTGGGGGTAGCTTACTATTCTTGGCAGAAGAAGTTGTTATATCGATTGTATTGTTGGAGCCTGTTGTGATTGGTTTACTACTACTACTACTGCTCATGATGATATTGTGTTCTGTCTTTATTCTTTGTTTTGTATAACAATATAGTATATCCTTGAGGTATTTTTGTTGTTATTTAGAATTTATCTGTCTTTATTCTTTGTATGTATAACGATAAGTATATCCTTCAGGTATTGTTGTACAGATGATTGAGCTCTCTATTGTTACCTAGGTTTTATTGCAATGAGGGCAATACAATAATTATGCGCAAATTAGATATGTGCGAGTTGATTTTAGAGATTGTTGTTTGGGGATCTTTGGAGTTGTTTTTATTGTTAAGAAAATAAACCGACCAAGGCTGAGCATAATATTCAATGTACCTACAAACGATTGATAAGCATAGGAGTAGTAGAAAAGAAGCAATGGGCAAGGGAGCAAAAGCAAGAGCCCAAATAAAAAGAGAGGCTGAATCAAATGTGAGACACGGAAGATGAAACTCCTTGGGTCAGTTTTGGCGAGTAAACCGAATGATGGATCACTGGATTTAAAGCATCAATGAGTCATCATCACTTGTAATGTAGTGTAGGTAGTATGAAGTACCTTGATACAATCGATAACAGAGTAATATTGTGGTGGTTCATATCAATTGTATAGTAGTATAATAGTTGCGATCAGTGAATCTTACTAACTCTCATAACTCCATTTGAGTAGAATTGCAACAATGAAATATCTTATTGCACTCTCCGTCATCATATCATGCTGTAATGCAGCCACCGCCATACTGAAACCAGCTGGGTCTCAGGATACACCCATTAATGTTATTGCTCAGAACTATACTGATGTTGATGGTACACTTTTACAAGGATATTTATCACTACCAGATGATATTGATAATAATACCAAACGCAGTGCTGTCATTATTTTGCATGATGCAGACGGGCCCACTGAATACGAGAAGCAACGAGCCTCTATTTTATCTTCACAGAATGGATATATTGGCTTTGCCGCTGATATGTTTGGTTATAATGTAGAACTACCAGAGAACTCATGGGGTAGTGGACAATCATTCATGTCAAAATTCTTTAATAATGAAACGTTATTTACACAACGCATACAAGCCGCTGTTGACTATGTCCAGAGTTTAGATGAAGTTGATGAAAGCAAGGTAGCGTTGATTGGATATTGTTTTGGGGGGACAGGTGTTGTTACCTATTTGAATAACAATGGCGAAGCAAAGGATGATAGTTCCATTCCAGTTGCAGCGGCGATCGGAGTACATCCATCCCTACTGGACTGGCCTTCTCCAAAGGGTAATATTGATATCCCTGCTCTGTTCTTGACAGGCGGCGCCGACTTTCTTACTGGACCTGAGGCAATGTTGAAGCTTGAGACGGATATGGAGATGGGATCATCGAATAGTAGTGTAAATACACCATGGGAAACAATTAGGTATGCTAAGATTGAGCATGCCTTCAGCAACTGGTTTTCTGACAGATATGATGCACGAGCTGATGCAAGGTCATGGGAAAGTGGATTGACTTTTCTGGCGGAGTTTGGAGAGCAATCTGACAGTCAATCGTCACCACCTATTACTGAGGCAGATGTCATGATAAATCTAATATTTAATACTGTTTATTAAGTGTGTTTTCGACCCTCCTTAGGTCACGGCCAAGATATCTCGGCTTTCTGCTAATTGCATCATCAGTTGGTCGGTTTAGACCAATAACACGGGCTCGGATATATACTATCATTTCAAATAACTACACATCCTCACCAACGCCTCAAATAGTTCCAAACCATAAGAGTTTCCATAATAAACATAAAGTCTGGCTAATAGATGACACATTCATGTTGTCACCACCAGATCTCACATATCACACTTCAATAGTCGTCACTGTCACTATCACTCGTAGCAAGTTCTTGTAGCCAGTTCCTAAGACCCTCAAACATATCTTCACGCCACTCGTTTCGGTACACATCAATGAATTCTTTTACAATTGTAGCTCGATCTAATTGTTCACGGAATTCATTAATCAACATATCAAGCTCAAATTGAACTGTAGCTAAGTCATTCTTGTGTACTTTTCTCACAATGAAGAATCGACGATCGGCAGTAATATCAATCTTCGTCTCCTTCTTGTTGGAAGAGCCGTTGTCGGCCGACTTGGAAGACTTAGAAGCCAACTTAGAAGCTGCCTTGGAAGAAGAGCCGACAATTGGCTTGGACTTAGTAGACTTCTTCTTGGGCACAGCCTTCTCACTTCTGTCCTTCTTCTTGGTAGGAGCTGCCATCTTGCTATCCTTGGAAGAATCGAGCTTCTTGAGCTTCTTCTTCTTCTTCTTCTCTTCCTTCTCTTCAGAGGGCTTGCGCTTACTCTTCGACTGGGTTTTCTTGGAAGAAGCGGACTTGGACTTAGTAGCCTTCTCCTTCTTGGCATGTGGTTGCTTGGCAGCCGCGGCGGAAGAAGCTGTTGAATCATCCGTAGCATCTTCATTAGTGGCAGACGCTTCCGACTCATGACGTTGTCTAATTATCCCTTCCTTCTCCTTGGACCAAGAAGTAAGAGCAGCTACCGATGTTAATACGACAACATTACTGTTGGACACCTGATCAAAAATTAATGTCTCCCAACTATTCGTCACAGCACTCTTGAAAGTAAAGTCACGATCCTGTGTGTTACAACTACCACAACATGTTTGTTTAATCTTGATATCACCAATTCTATTACTTCCGTAATTCCTGGTGTGATGTTCGTCATCCCAAATAACTAAACACTCTCCTTTACAATCAACAGGGTTATGGGTACCAATCAAGACTTTCTTCCCATTCTCTAGTTCCTTCTCTGCCTTAGCAACTTGCTGCCGCATACCTTGTGTCTCACGAGAGATTATATTCTCTACTGATGCCAAACGTTTGTGAACCATGTTGGCAAACTTATCTCCTAGTTTCTTATCAGCACGAATCATTTCACAAATCTCCTCCAAAGACTTTATTTTCTTCCACTTGCGGTGAATCGCCCATGCTTGGCCTTGCTTGTCAGCTGTTTCCACCCGCATGTCGTCAGCTGACAACTTGCCAGACTTTTTCAATTCAGCAATGCTATCTTTTGAACTCATACCTCTCTTCTTAAGCTTGTTAAATTCGGCACTAGCCACGGATTGTTTTGTACCACACTTCAAATGGCTCTTCAAATGGCTGATGGTTCCATCACTGAACAGCTTGACCTTGCTACCCTTCACTGTCGTAGTCATCTTCCTCAGCTCGTCGATGATATCATTGGTACTCTTTTTAGGATTCTCAGCACTGAGACGATCAAACTCGACCTTTGCCATGGATTGTCCTACACCAGACTTCAACCAGCTAAACACATTTGTACCAAACTCGTTCTCAATATCAGTTAAGATCTTCACCATATCACGACCAGCTGCACTGTCGGATACATACTTAATCTTTGCCTCACGACAGTCTACCTCAAACATTACTTTTGACAATGCACTAGGGTTGCATCCCTCTTCTTTAAAGAATTCTAGAGCATGTTCTCTGTCGAATTGATCATCTCCATCATAGTTACTCTTGAATGTATCAATAGTAGATCTTATCTCCATAGCCTCGTCTAGAAAATGTTGGAGACCCTCTTGTTGTGCAATGATAATAGACTGCTGCTCCAGTGACATCTCTCTCCACTCACCATCATGATACATGTCCCAAGCGGCTTTAACAGTGGCACCTCCCTTCTCACCACCCTCTTGCTGAGCCTTGACAATTGCCTTTTGCTTATCATCTCGAGCATCTGCTGCAGTATCCCACGCGGCTTTAACAGTGGCACCTCCCTTCTCACCACCCTCTTGCTGAGCCTTGACAATTTTCTTTTGCTTATCATCTCGAGCATCTGCTGCAGTATCCCACGCGGCTTTAACAGTGGCACCTCCCTTCTCGCCACCCTTGGTGACTTTACGAATGGTACTCAACTCTTGAGGCGTAACATACCCACCACTATTGAAACGTTTCCACATATCACTCGTTTTAGTATGATGTTTGTTAAATTTATCAACAGACTTTTGCTCTTTCTTGGTAAGAGGCTCGTTAGCCTTCGCTTTACGAAGAATCTCAGCCCATACTTGACGTGCCTTGGTTAAATTCTCATCTCTCTGTTTCTGCACAAGTTCATAACTCCGATGAGACATCTTACTCTTATCACCAAAATCGGTAAGGAGAGGGTAGATCTCTCCATCATAACCAGGAAGTACAATTGGACACAACAACTTCGAAAACGAACTATCCATCTCCTTGATCTGTTTTGGAGAGTAGTTAGCACGGAAGCCCTCACTATATATTGATGCCGTGTGAGTAACCACACGTAGAAACAAAGCTAGTTTTGTTTCTACATCCTGAGATTTCAATCTCTCATCATAGAGATCTTCTTTCGTAACATACGCCGTTGAGAAAGATATTACCATCTTGAGATCTGGTCTAATGGTATGATTGAGTTCAATTCTAAAACCAAGACATTTCTGCATGATGATGTAGAAGTCAGATCGTGTCATAGATTTGTGCATCTTCTTGGCCAAAGCATCAACAACTCTCCTGTTACCAGACTGTGTACCATCTAGATTGTCATAACCAGCACAACTAATATCAAACTGTCCCATCTTGCTCAAAATCCCTGTACGGAATTCCGGGATATCGTCAACCTTCTTCCCCTCTCCATAAACCATGTCAAGTAAGGCAAGAGGAAGAGTAAGATTTATCAAACTTACACAACCATCATCGGCAAGACAGAGATTCAAAATCTCTCTATCCGCTTGTGATTGTCTCTCTAATTCATGTAATGCAGGATAGTTCTGGCCGGTTAGACATTGATGGCCTGGGTTAAGTTTTGTGCCAAACGTGAGGAGGTTTTGCATATCCTCTGGCACAACCAACAAAATCTTCAACCTTAAAGCCATCTCAGCATCCATGATGTATTGGGCAAGCTCCTCTTTTGGCATCTTATCTCTCATACGACGAATGTATGCCAATTGATCAGTAGAAAAGTTAAGTATATCATGAATAGGACACTCTTCATCATAATGTCCTTTCATCTGATTGAGATTCTCGTCACAAATAATTGCCGCTTCACCATAAGCATAATCTTGTTGCATGGCACTGACTTCTAAAACAGTAGCACGAGGCACTTGTACAAGTTTCTTCTGAATACATTGCAGTTCAATAGACTTGCGCTCAATAAAAGACTGTGCAGTAGTTGGAGAAGGCTGCTTTGTATTATTAACATCAACATCACATGATGTGTCAAGTTGTTGAGATGATGGTTTGGTGATGTGTGATGATAGTAATAGTTGATTGTTGACATTGTGTTTTGTAATTGGCTGAAGAGGTTGAGCACCACTTGACGATGGAGATAATGCTAATGTCGTCTCCTTTTGAAGACTACGACTGAATTTCGACGCAATACAATAACTATCATCAATATCATCGCCATCTCCAGTAACAGGCTTGTCTCTTACATTTTGATTGTGCACATTATTAAATAAGGCAACTACATCATTCTCATCTAAACCATGACCAGTATGAGTATGAGTATGAGGAGAAGGAAGAGAGTTCTCTTGATTACTGTCATCAACTAAATTTTTTGATTTCTTCTTTCGACGACGTTGTTTATTGCTTAAAGAACGATATTGTGGTGGTACATGGTACAGTAAAGAAGTAAACGGGTTAACTTCACTTTCAATTGATCTAGATTCACCTTCATTATCATCTGTAGTATAATTATCTTGAAAAGACGACGAGGTATTATCATCGTCAGCACATCTATCATTTTGTGTTGATGGCTTTATGTCTTGATGTGACGTGAATACCGCATCATCGTGGTCATCGCCAGAATGACCAGAGTCATTATTGACTGACGACGACGACATTGATTGATAATATGGTGGAGCGTTGTGACAATGATGAGATGTTGCTCTGATTAAGCTAGACGTCTGATCTAAAGACAAGAATAATAAGTGATTTTTGCAAAAAAAAAAAAAATTTGCTTATTCGATAATTTCACTCTAATCTGCAAAAGGGTATGTAATCCATCGACGACACAACCATCAAATGTGCCTACCTCGGGAAGTACCCCAACAGTAGGAACCAATCAAACAACATCTCCAACCGAAGATATTACTCGACCTCCCTTTGAGGCAGATGTCGTGACTGTAGATTATTTGGATGGAATTTATTCACTAATGGGGTACGTAGCAAAGCCGAAAGACGCAGAGAAAGAAGAATTACTTCCCGCTGTTATCATTCTCTCACAAGATATGGAGCAAGGCTCACAGCTTGCAACGGAACAAAGAGATATAGGATACATTGGTTTTTCTGCGGATTTAGATGGTATGGACGACTTGAATACGACCCAGGTTATATCGCGGGTGAGTGCTACCATCGATCATGTTAAGACTATGGATGGGGTTGATCCTAATAAAGTTGCACTAGCTGGCTTTGGGAAAATTGGAGGGACGGCGGCAATCTATTATGCAATGTCTCAAGATACAGATATGGCTGTTAAAGCAATATCTTCATTTCAAGCAAACTTGAATGAAGTGGCCAACTCTACATTGGTCGCTGATATGTTAAAATCAGCAATGAGTGATAACACTGGTGATGGAGCTGCTTGGGGTGACGGCGGTGGAGGAGGAGTAGGAGGTACATGGGGTGGCGAAACAAGTGATAACGATGGCGGTGACAGCGCTCCGTCAAACAACTGGGGTAACAATAATTCAGGTCGTAGACTGCTTAGTGATACCAACACAAGTACGCCACAAATACTCATTCAATCGGGTGCCGACGAAGATGAAATGGAGAATGTAATCAAAGTTGAAGAAGCGCTTATGTCAATTGATGCCAATTATGAGCTATCTCGGTTCTCAACATTTGATGAGCGTGCGAATACTAGATCAATGGATCAAATGGAGACAATACTAATTTCTGTCTTTTCTGACATTGCAACTGATGAGGATATATTTCCAACAGAAACAACACCAGGTACCGAGGAGAATGACCTAGAACCAGAAGTTGAAGAGGAACCAGAACCAGTTGTTGAAGAGGAAGAAGAAGAATTTATTGCTGACGATAGCTCAGCCGAGTCCCTGTTAGTTGCTACATGGTTAGTTGGATTCGTTGTAACGGGTATTTCTCTGTTTTAATTTGAATGTATAGTGTTTGCACAACCTTAATAACTATATTATGCACAGTTGAACAGTTGTCCAAAACTTACACACACAAACTTACTAATCTTTTACACCTATGTAACTAACTAGACTATCTTTTGAATGGCCCTGCCTTGAAAAGACTTTGAATGCATTAACAAAGACACTCTTCTCTTCAAAAGCATTACAAGGCCCTCGAGTGGACGTGAATGGAGCGAGCACATCTTAAAACTCCTACACAACTTCTTATACTATACACAGAAAGTTGTGGCGTTAAGTTTAGCATTAATATCTAGTAGAGCAAGCTCCTAGGAGCTCATGGCCTCTAGCCTGCGATTGGTATCGCGTGCAAGGCTATACCATGAGTGTCCGGAGGACAAGTTACACAC